>JFJP01037560.1_pt1 | contig 26049 bp, 12 predicted proteins | sample 431651 | NCBI WGS metagenome assembly JFJP01 (sample SAMN02602958, study PRJNA72255) | Microbial mat metagenome, whole genome shotgun sequencing project. | biome: fresh water; feature: sink hole; material: water; isolation source: purple microbial (photo- and chemosynthetic) mats found in...
GAAGTTCTTCGTTTAGCAATTCATACTCAAGGTTAAATAACTCCGGTTGGAAGTTTTTCTTCCGTATATACAGCACAAAACTCAATATCTCATCAATGCTTTCTTTAGGCAGATCTTTTATAGAGAGCCAAAGAAAATCTTGAACTGATTTCGGATTTTTATAAAATAAGTCATTCATTGTCTTTAAGTTTCAATATTTATTGTCCCAATCGTATTAAAACAATTGCAGGCCAAGCCGACAATTCTTTCGTGAACAAATAACCCCTTAAATATACAAAAATATTTTCAAATCTTAATTTATTCAAACTCCTATGATACAGGACAATTGATAATGAATAATTTTCAAAGCAATAATATGCTATCTTGCATCAATTTCCGTGCGCAGGTATGCAGGGTAGACGTTGCACTTATACCATTTCTGTGCGCAGGTATGCTGGTTCAACGTCGCACCTATACCATTTCCATGCGCAGGTATGCAGGGTAGACGTCGCACCTATACCATTTCCATGCGCAGGTATGCAAGGTAGACGTTGCACCTATACCATTTCTGTGCGCAGGTCTGCAGGTTCAACGTCGCACCAGTACCATTTCTGAGCACAAGTATACAGGTTCAACGTCGCACCAGTACCATTTCTGTGCGCAGGTATGCAGGGTAGACGTGGCGCCTATACCATTTCCGTGCGCAGGTATGCAGGTTCAACGTCGCACCAGTACCATTTCTGAGCGCAGGTATGCAGGTTCAACGTCGCACTAGTACCATTTCTGTGCGCAGGTATGCAGGGTAGACGTTGCACCAGTGCCATTTCCAAGCGCAGGCATGCTAGGTAGACGTCGCACCAGTAACATTTCTGTGCGCAGGTATGCAGGGTAGATTATTCTGGTTTAAAGGTGGCATCTTTAGCCCAGATTTGCTATTTGTCTGGTAAGCAAATGATCTTTGCACAATGATAGCATAGAATATTGTACGCAAGATCACCTAATTGTTGAATCCCTATATTGTATCCAATTGTTTTTCAAAAGAAAACAAATTTTCTTTAATAGCATACAGTTTATCAATGTACTTCTCCATTGTCTGTTTTGATAATTTATTTACCACCCATGCATTTATTAATTCCAGACTTAACAAAGCAGCCTCATTGGACAACTCCAATGAAATAACCAATTCCTCAATTTCTGTATCATCAGATAATAATGCTGTGTTAATCCATGCAGAAAATTCAATATGATTACACTCAGGTTCCTCTTGTATGATACGCACTGCACGATCCGAATCATGAAGCCTGAAGTGATAAATGGGATTACCATCTGCATACGGAGTACCATCAGGACTTTTTGTGGTCAGATAATCCATAAATGTTATCTTTTCTACCGACAATAGTGTATATACCATCGATTTCCAAAAATCAACATTCTGTTTGTACACCTTTTCGTCTGTTAAGAAATTCTTATATATATGTGTAACCATGACCTTATCTATGAATTTGTGAATGCTTGTCCTGATTGAATTTCTTTTGTTCGAGAATAGCTTTCTGTATTAATATAAAAAGAGAAGTCATTATTTAAAATTTGGAGGTAATTTCTCACATCCCCATCCATTTGCGGATAAGAAACAAAAATACTCTTGTCGCAAATAATTATAGTATGTCTTTTGGCACGACTAGTAGCAACATTAAACAGTCTTTTTTCTAGCGAATGGTAGTAACCTGAATTCGGAATAACTAATATGGTTATATCAGTTGTTAATCCCTGAATTCTTGCAATCGTCTCAATAAGTAAGTTTTTTGAATAGTCTATCGATTGATACATAAACTTTTGAATTGATTTTACAGTTTCGATATAATTACTTAAAACTGATATATGTAACTTTTCATTTGAATTTGATAAGTAAAAAATTAGATCGTAAACTATTTCTAAAACAATTTTAGGCTGCTTATTTCCTACTTCTAAATCCGTTTTTAATAAAGTGGCCCCACCTTGGGGATGTAAAAGTTTTCCTATATTCCCCTTTAATTCTGTGAAAGAAAACCGAATATTACTTTGTACTTTTGATTTTAGGCTCTTGTTGTAAAACAACCCAGTATAATCTGCTGCTCTTTTAGGTAGACGATATGTTTCAGTCAATTGATAACATTGAATTGAAGCTAAGGTTGAAAGAGTTTTTAAACCATCTACTAAAAAGTGAAAGTTATACTTATTTATTTTGTCTTCAGGGATAGCAACAATTGGTGGCAACTGCTTTGGATCTCCTATCCAAATATTTTTCTCACCTAAAATTTTGGCAGCTCCGAACATCGCCAAAAGTGCCTGACTTGCTTCATCAACAATAATAAAATCAAAAGGTGCATCAAACTTTAAATTCGTTGCATAGTCACTGGCTGTATAAAACGTTGATAATATTAATCTTCCCGGCAAAGGAATTATTTCTTTTAATTGCTGCAGGTGTGGTAGATCGTTTGCTTCATCGGCTGAAAGGTTAGTTTTAAATATCTTATGCGCTTTCATTAAATCAGCTAACGCAGGTTTCTCAACCACTTCAATTAAAGCTCTATTGGTTAATGCAGTTACTAATACAGATTTTCCTTGTTCACATAAAACCTTGCAAATTTCAGCAATCTGAAATGTTTTCCCAGTACCTGGAGGTCCTATTATAATTAATTGATTTTTATGTACAAGTTGTGCTAAAATAAAACTAGGTATTGCAAATTTATTATCAATTAGTAATGGCTGATTATCTATGTATTGAAATTCTTGATCTATTATTGAATTAACATGATCGCTAAAATTACTTAAAACAATTTTTTGCAGATTCGCAATATACTCAAATGGTGGTTTATTTGGACCTAAGAGTAAAATTATTTTTTCTGCATATAGTAAATTAGACGAGAATTCAATATCTATCCCCCTAAAACCGACAAGGGAAAAATCCTTTTCAATTTGACCATTTTTATCTTTGGAATGTGCTTGCCAAACACAAACAGCTTCAGTGAAATTTGATTTTTCCTTAATCAAATCACCATAAGTTTTATTACCCCAATTACTATAATCCCGCAATTCTTTGGGAACGGTAAAACAATATAGATATTCCCCTTTACGTGGAAGCGCACGATTATTAGAGAACTTGAGTATCATTTCGCCTTCCCTAAATGTTATAAACTGAGCAACAAATAGTTCTTCTTTCTCTTTTAACAAAAAAGCAGCTGAAGTATTTAGCTTCTGGTTAAACGCGTTTGTTTGTGCTCGAAGCTCATTTTCAAGGAAATTACTATGTTCTTGTCTTGTGTAATGCATTACATAATTTTAGCTAAGTCATCACCACTTAAATCTTTTTCTTTATTTCTCTCATTAAAGCGATAATCCCCCATTTGTTCTGCGCTATTAAAATTATTTTGATCAATAGTATCGAAGTTGAAATGTACATTTCCAAAATACCTTAATAGGTTGGCAAAATTATTAATTCTATCTTCTTTTTCAAGATTTTCAGTACTAAAACTAATAGAAAGTTTATCTTGTTTTCTTAATAGTTCATTTACTTTAATGCATCTTAATATTCTGTTACCAAAATGTATCCAAAGCATTGAATTAGTTTGTATTAAATGATTCCATTCGATTGGATTAATTTTCAATGATTCTTCTGTATTTATGTAACTTTTTACTACCAATGGATACAATGTGCTGCCTTTTACAACCCCTTCAACGGTTGAATACATCCCAATACCTTGTGTAAAAATATACCCTTCAGATTCTAACCTTTCTTGTACAACTTCCTTGGCAACACGAAGTGCTTCTATCTGCTCATTCAATGGCAGATCGTTGTCCTGTTCTGTTTTTAATTTAGCGTCCTCGCTTGCTACTGAAACTTTTGAAGTAATGAGATATTCCTCTTGTTGGGTCTGTATATGATCCAGTATTAGAGAAATATCAAATCCCTTTTCCTTTAGATACTCAATGCCGCCTTCAACGTTTTCGAGCAATAATACTGTTAAAATTCGTTCAGCATATCTGATATTGAGATAAGTACCCAATGGTTCGACTAATCCATCTAAAACTCTTGGACTATCCCATTTTCCTACATAATAAAAATTATGATCATCTGCCCAAGAACTTCTTTTCTGCTTATCCTCATCATTTCCATATGACAAATAAATTTCGGTGGTTTCAAAAAAACGAATCACTGAAAATTTTTTATTAATTCTTTCAAATTCATTTTCCCATTCTTTGATGTTTTTTGACTTTTCAATTGAAACCAATGCGATTAAAGGAGCTATTCTTAATAGCTTCGTTTTAAGATCGGGAACTTCAGTTTTATTATTAGGAATAGTTGCATTCACACTGTCAATAATCTGAACACCGAAAAGACGTAATAATTCAATAATCTCAGTGCTTTGTTTTTCTGCATATGCTAGATGAGTAGCCTTAAAGCCATCAACAGTGACTATAGATAAATCTTTCGGATAATAAAAATCTAGCCCATTTTTAGCTAATAACTTATTTGAAGAAGCCCATTCACTTATTTTTTCCTTTTCAGATGAGTGAAAGTTCATTAATGCCATTTTTTCATAAATTAAGCCAATGCGCTTTATATTTTCCTTTCGCACTTGCTCATCTTTATTATTTTCTTTCCAGATACTACTTAATATCACAAGATACTCTGCTAATCCTAAATTAGTTATGAAATTTAGAAGATTTTGCCACTCTGGTGGAATTGCGCCTTCGTAATCAAAAACTGGCAAATACTCACCTGCTATTTCATTAATGAGTGGAATTGAACTGCTATACACATTAGAGGCTATAAGACAAGACTTTTGCGTTGTAGGAATACAATTTCTATTTTTAATAAACCATTCAATATATGTAAACTTAATGTTATAACCGAAACCATTTTCACCTTTCCCAATACCGTACCATAATAATGGTGGCTCTGTGAGTTGGGTAAGATCTATTTCATTTTTATTAAATACTTCATGCCAAAATATTTTAGCAAATAAGTAATTATGAGTTGTATTTTCTATTAAACTTATGCTTCTAAAGGGGTCAATTAAATTGTGTGAACCATATCCAAACATCCCCAAATATTTTTCCTTCGATAATGCACCTGAATCGATATCGAAATATTCGTCCCCATATAACATTGCAAGTGAAGATATTGATAATTTTATAAGCTCAACCTGATTTATCTTCTGATTAGCCCCTATTTTAATAAAAAAAGTCTTCCATTCATCTTTGAGGTCTTGGCTTTGATAATATTTTTCTGTAATAAAGATATCATTTTTGTTGACTTTTTCAATTTTTAGATCTGGTTCATAAAAATCAGATAAGTAAGAATTTGATGCAGGGATTAGATTGTTTTCTTTAGATAAGATGTATAATTTCTGCAGCTTTTCATAGTGATGATTTTGCAAAGTTCCCTTCTTATGAACATTGAATAAATACCTGCCTATTTCAATTACATTCTTCTTGGTTACAAATTTAGCGCCGTTACCTATAATAGTTTTTTCTATAAAACTTATGTCACTTGGCGCCTGGACACCTAAATTTTCGAGCCAATTTTTTATTTTGGAATTGGCATTTATTTTAGACACTGTGCTTCCGTGAATAATGCTTATTTCGTTTGAAAATTCTTTTGTAAACTCTACTTCAGGAAAGTAAATTTCGCTTGGAGTTTTTAGTACTTCCTTTTCATCAAATATAAAAGCACTATGTCGTAAAATTTGATTCCAAATATTTCTGTTATCATCTCCTTTATTCCTTTGAGATTGTTCGTATAGGAACGAAATCAAGTTAAAATTCTCGCCTAATTTATGTTCTTGAGCAAATATTGATGATGCGAAAAAGCCTTCTAAATCATCAATCTCAAACATTTGTGTACCTAATCGGCTCAAGGTGCTAATTGGCTCAAGATAAGGGGTGTATGATGATATTGAGAGGCGTTTGTTTTTACTCGAGTTTATATAGTTGATAAGTGTTTGAGAGTTTATAAACTGCGATATATTAGTTATATCGAGCAGGCTTTCCTTTACTTTATTCAAATCACCTTTTAAGTTTGGAATGAATGCAACGGATTGAAGTGCTTTATCAAATCCTTCATTAAAACTGCTTTCCAATAATGTTCCACCAAGCTTATTTGGAACGATATTTAAAAACTGCTTATTATACTTGCTTTCTTTATTGGCAAGTACAGAAACCCAAGAAAAGAATTTTACAGGGATTTGCTTAAAAAGCCAATTATTCCAAAATGCATCCTGATGCAAATGTTGCCTCCCTGCGTCTGTCAAAAAACTTGCGTTAACCAGAAAAGGGAAATTATAATTGATGGAAGTAGGTAAATAGGTGAAGATTAATCTATTCTCTTTGTCAACTACCTTTAAATTTCCATCATCGACTTGTATGGCAAAAGATATTTCAGTTTGTGTTGCTTCTTTAAGTTTTTTGGGTGTTTTTTCATCTTCATCTAATTCTTTCTGAACATCTTTAGGTATTTGAAACTGATATGTTTTAATAAGCCAATTACTTAGATTTTTACCATTACGCTTTAAAGTAGTTTCTTCGCCATTTACATCTTTTTCAAGTAATATTTCTTTATTTAAACTTATTAATACTTTAACTCGTTTGCTTCGCAGAAACAGTACAATTTGACTTTCTGAAAATAAGTCGGTCAATGTTTTTTTAAGTTGCTCAATTTTATCAAATCGTATTATAGTAGAAACATTGTATTCATTGAAAATAGGTGAACTTCTGAGTTCTACTGGTAATTCAGTCCAGATAGGGATAATCTGCCATGGCATTTTTAGGTTTTGATCTTTGTTTTTTGATTTCCTAGCAGCCTGCCAAGCACTTTTAGGTACCCAATCTTGGTTCCAATGACTTACCCAATGTTGTTTATCAAACTTAAAGCAATAGTTTCCACTTTTAATAATTACAAAGTTTGAGTGAGCAAAAACGGACTTAAACCCAATACCTTTATATCCTGTCTTGTTTATATCTCCTGATTTTGTGCCATCTCCTGCACTAGAAATGCTTTCAATATCAACTTGTGAAAAAGGTTCCCCATTGTGCGATATTACAACATATTGATCAATAAAGTCAATCCGGAAATCAAGAATACCTGATTGGTTACTAGCATCATCCGCGTTTTGTAATAATTCGTAAATGAAGCGTTCGCTGTCTGTATAAATATCCTTTGATAATAAATCAAGTGAATTAGCCTGATTGATTGCTTGTTCCGGTGAAGTATAATTTGAATTATTTTGTGAAATTGTTTCTATAAATTTTCTATTGTCCATTTTATTATCATTTGCAGATTACCAATAAGTCTAAGCGTTTTATTTTAAAACTGTTTTGTATGTTATGTTGAATTGTGCAGTTGTTTCATATCTAGCCATAGATAATTATTTGAAATACCCAATCTGACTGTGCTTTTGATAGTTCATTAATATGTTTTTTCTTATTTTGATGTCAATGTCTATAATGATCATACTATTATCCTTATCAAGTGGCACTTACATTCCGAAAAACATTTCCTTTCATTGCTCGCATCACTAAGGCAATTTAGTGAAAATTTTTATATGAGAATGATAATACCATGAAAAATTTTATGTGCATAGATTTGGATAGGTTTTCAGGCAAACGGGAGAAGTCTGATCTGTTAAAAACCTGACGAAAGTCAGCAAACGTTTGCAGCATTGGCGAAAAAGTTTCAAATTCGCACATAAAAATACACATATACCATATGCAAAACATATCTAAGTATCAGCCCAAAAATCATATACGTATAGTAACTGCGGCTGCTTTGTTCGATGGGCACGATGCGGCCATAAACATCATGCGCAGGCTTATACAAGATACGGGTGTTGAGGTAATACATTTGGGGCACAACCGCTCGGTGCTGGAAATTGTAAACTGTGCCATTCAGGAAGATGCCAATGCCATAGCCATCACTTCTTACCAAGGGGGGCACATGGAGTTTTTTAAATATATGTATGATTTGCTTCACGAACGAAACGCCGGACATATACGCATATATGGAGGAGGCGGGGGTGTAATATTGCCAAGCGAGATTCAAGAATTGCATGCTTATGGTATAAACAGGGTTTTTTCGCCCGATGATGGTCGCTCACTGGGCTTGCAGGGTATGATAAACCTGCTGGTGCAGGAAAGTGATTTTGCCCTCGGCCTGGCCAACCAACTGAGCACCGAGAAGGTAAAAGAAGGAGATTTTGGTTCCATAGCCCGCATGATTACTGCAGTAGAAAATTATCGCGACGAAAGCCTTACTTATATCCAACAACTGAAAGACAGTGCCAAAGGTGCGCCCGTGATAGGCATCACCGGAACCGGAGGCGCAGGAAAATCGAGTCTGGTAGATGAATTGGTACGCAGATTTTTGTCCGATTTTCCCGATAAAAAAATAGCCATACTCTCTGTAGACCCATCGCGGAGGCGTACAGGCGGTGCGCTTTTGGGCGACCGTATACGCATGAATGCAATAGATTCTGAGCAAGTATATATGCGTTCGTTGGCTACCCGCCAGGCCAATCTGGCATTGTCCAAGTCTATAGAAGATGCACTGGCTGTGCTCAAAGCAGCACCATTTGACCTGATACTGCTCGAAACTTCGGGCATTGGCCAGTCAGATACCGAGGTGGTAGACCATAGCAATATTACCCTATACGTGATGACACCTGAGTTTGGTGCCCCTACCCAGTTGGAGAAAATAGATATGCTGGACTATGCCGACATGGTGGCCATCAACAAATTCGATAAATACGGTGCACTCGATGCATTGAGGCATGTACGCAAGCAGTTTCAGCGCAACAGGCAGATGTTCGATAAGTCGCCCGAGGAAATGCCTGTATTTTCTACCATGGCATCGCAGTTCAACGATGGGGGAGTGACTGCCCTGTATACCCATTTGCTCAAACAAATAGAACTGAAAATGGGGCTTAGCTTTCAGAGCGAATACGCTCGCCTGCATACAGAGCAAACGCACAGCCAGATAATTCCACCCCAAAGAGTAAGATACTTGTCGGAAATAACCGAAACCATACGCACATACAACCAATGGGCACGCGAACAGGCAGATACAGCCAACAAACTCTATTCGTACCACACCACGCTGAGCGATTTACCCAAAAGCGAGAACGAGGCAGTACTAAGTACCCTCAAGCAGATGTATGAGAAAAAATGGGAGTTGCTAACATTAGAAAACCAGAAGACAGTCAAAAACTGGGATACAAAACTGTTGCAATTCAAAAGCGATGAATTTATATACAAAGTGCGCGACCGTGAGATACGTGTACAAACCTATACCGAAACACTTTCGCACCTGAAAATACCCAAAATAGCAGTTCCTGCATTCAAAGCATGGGGCGAAATACTCAGGTGGAGTTTGCTCGAGAATTTCCCGGGCGAATTTCCTTATGCAGCGGGTGTGTTTCCGTTTAAGCGCGAGGCCGAAGACCCCACGAGGATGTTTGCAGGCGAAGGTGGACCAGAGCGCACCAACAAGCGCTTCCACTATGTGAGCAAAAACATGCCCGCAGTGCGCCTTTCCACAGCTTTCGATTCGGTGACCTTATATGGCGAAGATCCGCATTTGCGTCCCGATATTTATGGGAAAATAGGAAATGCAGGGGTTTCCATAGCTTGCCTGGATGATGCCAAGAAACTCTATTCCGGCTTCGATTTGGCCAGCCCTACCACATCGGTTTCCATGACCATAAACGGCCCTGCCCCCATCATGACTGCCTATTTCATGAATGTAGCCATAGACCAGCAATGCGAAAAATACATTCGTGAACACAACTTGGTGGCCGAAACGGAGAAAAAAATAGAGGAAATATATAAAAAGCGTGGCACCAAACGCCCGCAATATCAGGGAGCTTTGCCCGAAGGTAATAACGGTCTCGGATTGCTCTTGCTGGGTGTAACCGGCCCTCAGGTTCTTCCGGCCGATGTGTACAACAAAATAAAAGCAGACACCCTCTGCAGTGTGCGTGGTACCGTGCAAGCCGATATCCTGAAAGAAGATCAGGCGCAGAATACTTGTATCTTTTCTATCGATTTCTCGCTGAAATTGATGGGCGATGTGCAGGAATATTTTATCAAGAATTATGTACAAAATTTCTATTCCGTTTCCATTTCCGGATATCACATAGCAGAGGCAGGCGCCAACCCCATTTCGCAGCTGGCATTCACCCTCGCCAATGGCTTTACGTATGTAGAATACTATCTGGCACGCGGCATGCACATCGACGATTTTGCACCCAATCTTTCCTTCTTCTTCAGCAATGGAGTAGACCCGGAATACAGCGTAATAGGCCGTGTATCGCGCATCATATGGGCCAAGGCCATGAAAATAAAATACAAAGCCAATGAGCGTTCGCAGAAACTCAAGTATCACATCCAAACCTCAGGCCGCTCGCTTCATGCTCAGGAAATTGAATTCAACGACATACGAACCACACTGCAAGCCCTGTATGCCATATACGACAATTGCAACTCGCTACACACCAATGCCTACGACGAGGCTATCACCACCCCTACCGAAGATTCGGTACGCCGTGCCATGGCCATACAGATGATTATAAACCACGAGTTGGGATTGGCCAAAAACCAGAATCCAAACCAAGGAGCTTTCATCATAGAAGAGCTTACGGCGCTTGTAGAAGAGGCTGTGATGATGGAATTCGACCGCATCACCGAGCGTGGCGGAGTGTTGGGCGCCATGGAAAGCATGTACCAACGTTCAAAAATTCAGGAAGAATCTTTGTATTACGAATCACTGAAAAATAATGGCAAGTTGCCTATCATGGGCGTAAATACATTCTTGTCGGCACAGGGTTCGCCTACTGTTATACCATTGGAAGTAATACGTTCTACCGATGAGGAGAAAAAATACCAATTGAGTATGCTCGACGAATTGCATAAAACTTGGGCAGAACAATCGGGTGCCGCGCTTGAAAAACTGCAGCACAAAGCACTGCAAGACCAGAATCTGTTCGACGAGCTAATGGATACTACCAAATACTGCTCACTTGGACAAATAACCCATACCCTATATCAGGTAGGCGGACAGTACAGAAGGAATATGTAATACTCAATTAATAAAAAGACTCCGTGAATGTTTATTCATTTCCGGAGTCTTTTTTTTTTAGAAATGTGGATGTGGTATATAAAAACGGGTATTAAAAAAAATCAGCGAGAATCTGCGATGTTTACATCAGCGAAAATCTGCGTGCCAATCATTAAATTGGATTTATTGATTTTTACCAATCATATCATTTATCTGTTCTATAGTTAACCCTGTTTTATCAGTAATTTCATTCACCGGCACACCCATTTTCCCAAGAAGCTTGGCTAATTCCAATATTTTCTGAAAGGCCTCTTCCTTCTGTCTACGTTCTTCTTGTTTCAGTTTACGTTCCTCTTCCTTCTGTCTACGTTCTTCTTCCTTTTGCTTACGCTCTTCTTCAATGATGAGTGCAAATTTTTGCTCAGCTTTTTTGTAGCCGTCTTCTTCTGCTGTATCCAGCGAATTTTTGAGGTCGCGGTAGTATTTTAGTTTATGGTCAATGGCCATTACTTAATAAATGGTTTATCTGTTCTATCGTTAACCCTGTTTTATCAGCAATTTCATTTACAGGCACACCCATTTTTCCAAGAAGCTTGGCTAATTCCAATATTTTCTGAAAGGCCTCTTCCTTCTGTCTACGTTCTTCTTCTTTCAGTTTACGTTCCTCTTCCTTCTGTCTACGTTCCTCTTCCTTCTGTCTACGTTCTTCTTCTTTCAGTTTACGTTCCTCTTCCTTTTGCCTGCGTTCTTCTTCTTTCTGTTTACGTTCCTCTTCCTTCTGCCTGCGTTCTTCTTCCTTTTGCTTACGCTCTTCTTCCTTTTGCTTGCGCTCCTCTTCAATGATGAGTGCAAATTTTTGCTCAGCTTTTTTATAGCCGTCTTCTTCGGCGGTATCGAGCGAATTTTTGAGGTCGCGGTAGTATTTTAAGCTGTCTTCGTATGCCTCGCGGTCTTCTTTGCTCAATTGCTGGTATTCAGCAATATTGAATACTTTGGTGAAAATCTTCTCTTTAAGTTTTTCGGGTATTCTATCGAAGCTCGCCAGGTTTTTAAGCAAATAGAGCCATTTATCCAAATGGGTTTCCAGTTCGTCTATCCCTTTATCAAAATTGGGTATTTGCACAAAAACATAGGTAAGTTTGTCGTAAAATACTTTATTGGTACTATGATCAAACAACTGTACACGGTTCACTATGGTTTTGTCTTTATCTACATCGTCGAATGTAAAATCGAGAACTGCTACTGCAAAAACCGACTTGAGCTTGTAATCCCAAGGGCCTTTGGGGGCTTGTTCCTGTATGGGGAATGTGGAATAAAAAAGGGTTCTGTCTTTGAAAAAGCTTTGTTTGGCTTTTTGCATTTCCACTATAAATTTTTCCCCCTCTTCGCTCTCACAATATAAATCGAATACCACGTTTCTGTCCAAATCGGAGATACCTAATCTGTCGGTTTTCTTGTAGGTCAAATCTTTTATCTGGTGGTTTTGCTCGCGCAAAAGCTCATTCAGAAAATCTATCAATAGGTCTTTGTTTGGCTCTTCTCCAAAAATTTTCTTAAAGCCGAAGTCGGTAAACGGATTGATGTACCGTCCACCTACGGGAGTAAAATCTGCTTGCGTAGTATCTGTCATTGGTTACGGTATTTGTGCAAAGATATTGAAAAATGAAAACAATTTGAAAGCTATGTTGCTAAATACTTATTGGTTTCTGGTAGAATTTTGTAGCTTTCGAAATGAAAAATCCTAATCTGATTCACAATGAAAAATATAATACTTTCTTTGTTAGTTGTCATTACGTTCACCTCTTGCGAGAGTCTAAGTACTATACCATATCCGGAACAAACGCCCGAAACATGGTGCGAAACACATCCTTGTGTGAACGTTGATTTAGGTTTTGTTCAGTTTACCCTCAACGAACCCAGCTCAAGTCTATTTGTATATGCGTTAGGGCTTTTCACCCTTTGGGTAGCATATAGAATTTTCAGGAAACGAGATAAGCAGAATTCAAAACTGTGGTTTGCCATAGCATTGTTGTTTTGGGGCATTGCGGCCATATCGGCAGGTACAAGCTATCAAGCATTTAGCTACGAAATCAAATGTGCTGGCCGACCGTTTTGTTCATGGACCAGTTGGTGGGAAATATATTATTACATGTTTCAGTCATTTAGTATGAATGCTTTTGTGGTGGCTGTGGCTTATAGCAGTACCGCTAAAAATGTTCGTAAGTATCTGTTTGCCTATGCTTTCATCAATGCAGTGGTTTATAATATTATTCTATTCACCGGAGCCTTTTTGCCCGATAAATTCATGGTCTCTTTCGAATTGTTCACGCTCATAAGTGCACCCAATTTCATAATCCTTTTCATTATTAATCTTTCCAATTATTTGAAATATAAAAACATACTCGATTTTAATTTGTTGTGGCTTTGGGTATTGCAGGGAGTGATTATAATTATTTACTATGCCTATTGGCTATCAGGTATTGAGAATATGCTTTGGACAAAAGGCATATGGTTCAATGCCAACGATGTATTGCACATACTCATTATAGGGTGGCAGTGGTACATATACAAGTACGTTGCCGATAAAATAAATGATTCATCTGCTCATTGAAAATGGTTTGCTATACATTCCAGATAAAAGTATTTATATGTATGGTTTGGAAATGATATATGTAAGTATAATGTACGGTTCTTTGAAGACCTTGCAATGGCTTTATTTACGTTGGGTTCATTGTAAAATGTTTTTGTTACATTTGTATATGCTCTGTTCGAAATATATATACAGGTTGCACCGTTCTGTTTTGTATAGTGTCGTTAAAACTAAATTTTCACCCATAACTTGCGGCCACACATGATACCGTACAAGCTCACATTAAAATATTTGTTGCGTGAATATGATGAGAAGGATTATATTCTTCGGCGAAGGGCTAAGTTTCTGTTTTATTTCGTAGTATCTGCTATCATAGTGGCTGTGCTTATATTCATGCTTATTGCCTACAGGCAGGTATTTGAATTCGGATATTTAAAAACTACTATCCTTCCTATACCTATTATCATAATATGTTTTTTGTGGAGTTTTATAGCTCTTATTAAGGGACAGTTTTCTACATCAGCCAGAGTTTTGCTTCTGTCTTCTATGGCAGGTATTTGGATTATAGTATTTATAGACAATGACAGGCTATTGTATGTAATAGATACCATTGTATTTATATTCGCTGCTTTGTCTATGCTTCCTCTTTTATCGCGTTCCAAGCAAAGCATCCTTTTATACGGAGTAGCCAATATCGTTGTATTTTTCCTTTTTGTCATGTATTTGTATTTTCGTATGGAAGAGTTTCGTATATCGGTCCATGAAATAAGGGAAGTAACGATAGACTTATCCGTGGCCATGATATTTTCAGTTATCGCACATTACAATGTATTTTCAATAAACCATTTAGCTCTAGTGAATGCACGAAGCGAGCTGGAAGAAAGGATCAAAGCTGAAAGAGAACTGAGTGAAAGCGAAGAAATGAATCGGGTATTGATAAAATCTATTCCAGATATTATTATGCAATCCGATTTGGAAGGCAACATCATATATGCCAACGAAGCATTGCAGACCATTACTGGCATTACCCCCGCTCATTATTCAGACAAAAACAGAAAGTCAAGAATCCATCCGGATGATTTGCCTATGGTGGTTTCCAAAATCAGAGAGCTTCTTTCATCCGGTGCCTCACATAGCGATGTGATTGAAAATAGATTTTTGGATATGGAAGGCAATATACATTGGTTTAGTGGAACCATTTCCAAAATTAGTGTCAATGGCAAAACGGTGCTTCAAACCATTTCACGCGATATCAGCGAGAAAAAACAAACAGAGCAGGAATTGGAAATGTACAGAAAAAAGCTTGAAAAGCTTGTGAAGGAGAAAACTGAAAAACTAGAAAATGCCAATGAGGAACTAAGTGCGACCAATGAAGAACTCTATTACAAAAACGAAATCATACACAATCAGAATACTGAACTTAAATCAACCCTGCAATATTTGCAGGAGACACAAAGTCAACTCGTGCAGTCGGAAAAGATGGCATCCTTGGGTACACTCACTGCCGGGGTAGCACACGAAATAAACAATCCTCTCAATTATCTGATGGGAGCCAGTGAAGGACTACAAAATTATTTCAATGAATATGGCAGCAGCGACCCCAAAACTACTGAAATTTTGCTCAGTAGCATTCAAGCAGGTATAGAGCGCGTAGCTGATATTGTGAAAGGGCTCAATCAGTTTAGTCGCAATACTGCAATACTCAACGAAGATTGCGACATACATTCTATAATAGACAATTGTTTGGCGATGCTATTCAATAGGATAAAACATAAAGCACAAATTGTAAAGGAGTACCATCCTCTGCCTATTATTATTAAAGGAAACGTTGGAAAGTTGCATCAGGTGTTTATCAACATACTAATAAACGCTGTGCAAGCAATTCCCGAGATGGGTACAATACACTTAAACACAATTTTGACTCAGCATTACGCCCATGTTGAAATCATTGACGATGGGATTGGAATTGAGAAAAAAAATCTTTCGCAAATCACCGATCCCTTTTTTACCACCAAACCACCGGGCGAGGGCACCGGACTAGGATTGTCTATAACTTATTCCATAATTCAGGAACACAATGGCAGCATTCATTTCGAATCTGAGTTGGGGGTGGGTACGAAAGTTATTATTAAATTACCTTTTACTTCATAAGTATATGAAAACGAAAATTTTATATTTGGATGATGAGCACATCAATCTGAAACTATTTGAGATTAATTTTAAAAGAAAGTACGAGGTATTTACAGCGCCTGATGCAAACCAAGGACTGGTAGTACTAGATAGTCATGCCGACATTGCCTTGGTAATAAGTGACATGAAAATGCCCGGCATGAATGGTATAGAATTTATAACTATTGCTAAGACCAGATATCCTGCTAAAAAATACTATATTCTTACCGGATTTGATATTACCAATGATATTCAAAACGCCATCGATACAGGACTTATTTTACATTATTTCAGCAAACCTATAAAGGTGAGCGACATGGAAATTGTGCTTGATAAAGCATTAAAGATGTAGTTCATCTTTCTTACATGTATTGTTCGAATTGGACGTGTATTATTTGTTTAGTACTCAAGAAAGCCATACATCTGGTATAGCAACTATAAAAGTAGAACCTTTGTTTACCTCACTCTCTAATTTTATCTCACCACCAAGCATATTTACATACCCCCTTACTATGGCCAATCCCAGCCCGTTGCCTTCTCTATGGCGGCTAAGTGAGCCGTCGGTCTGGTAAAAGGGTTTGAAAATATTCTGGTGCAAATCGTGGGGTATACCTATACCGCTATCCTTTACCAATATCTCAAGATTATTTTCTTGTGTACATCCTACCTGAAACAAGATGGCCCCATTATTTGTAAATTTTATGGCATTATCGAGCAACTGGTAAATTATTTTATAAAGCTTTGTTTTATCGGTTTTTATTTGAATGTCATCACTTAGATTGAACTCAAACTCCATTTCCAGATTTTTTGCAATACATCTGGTATTCGCAAGGTCATTCAAATCTTTACAAAGTGTATATAAATTTAAGCTTTCTTGGTTCACGTTCTGAGACGAAGATTCGATCTGAGCAGCATCCACAATATTTCCAAGTATATATAGAAGTTGATTTCCATTGTCAATGATGGTTTGAAGATATTCGCGGTATTCTAACTGCAAGGTTTTATCCGTTAACATGAGCTGAGAGAAACCTGAAATAGCATTGAGGGGGGTACGTATTTCGTGAGAAACATTGTTTAAAAAAGCGGATTTCAATTTATCACTTTCCTCTGCTTTTACCTTTGCTACAAACAAATCGTGGGTTCTCTCTGCTACTTCATGCTCCAGATTGTCTTTATGAAATTCCAGTATTTCAGTTTGGGTTTGCAGTTCACAGTTTTGTTGTTCTATTATAGATTGTTGTTCTTTGAGCAATTGGTGAACTTTTTTCAACTTTCTATGGTTTTTAAATACATGAATCAATCCGATTGCGAGCACTATAGAAAAAATGATAACAAAAAAGAGAATATAATTATTGAACTTCCGGACACTCTTTAGGTGGTTGTTTTCTATCACCAGATTGTCAAGCTTATTCTTGTATTCCAAATCGAAAATTCGCTCAAGGTTACTTATATGGTCAATACTGTCTTTTACCCTTAAGAGGGTTTTGTAGTATTCAATAGCCGAAGGAATATTACCGACAGCAGAATCGCATTTGGCCAGTCCGGTATATACACGTTGGTACATTTCGGTCAGATTTAGAGAAGTTGATGTTCGGTAAGCGAATTCATAATAAATGCGCGCACTATCTGGTTTGTTCATAAAGATATATGTTTCTCCTAAAAGCAACGATGCCTCAGACGCATCAACAACTCTTTTTATTTCAGAATATCCTTCTTTTGCATATTTTAAATTCTGTATAGCAAGCGGAAACATTTTCAGATCTTTATAGGTAATCCCCTTGTTGAAAAATGCACCGACTGAATCGAATTTCACTCCACTTTTTTGCATATATTCCGCAGATTTCATGCTATATTCAAGACATTGCTCTGTGTTACCATTGTGCCTGAACATGATACTGAGCATATGATAATTGCTTCCGGCCAGTTTGTATGCATTCAGTTCTAAAGCAACTTTTAGTGACATCAAAATGTACTCGTTAGCTACAGAGTCAGAGTTTATGTCCATATATAATTTGCCCAAATTTGAATGAGCCCTTGCTATGGTCAATTCCGGCGCATTCATTTGTTTCAAAATGGCAATGTAGTCATGCAGAAGCTCTATGCTTTTCTGGTAGTTTTTCAACGTCCAGTATGCGGCACCTAAGGCACTCAACGACTTCCCTTCTTTCAATTTATCGCCAAGTTCTTTTGCTATTTTTCGGGCATCAGATGCCAAACCTATACTAAAATAGGGATATTTGGCATGATACACAAAGGAAGCTTTAAGCAACTGGTTTATTTTGTTTGTATCATTCGGCATTGTAGCCAATCTTGAATATATACTATCCAGTTCAGTTGATTGTGCCAAAACTGAAAACTGGTAAAATATGAATACTAGAAACGTAATCCTTATTTTCATTGCAAAAATTATAGTGCCTTCATTTTTTTGGTTAGCAACAAAAAAACGATTTGAGTGTAGCAAATTACGAATATTCTTTGAGAAACAAAAGCAATTATACATTAAGATTTTGTTTTTTATTCAATTACAAAAAACAGAAATCGAAATGATTATAAGTAATTAAAATAATGATAATTGAAATTTAAAAACTCTAGGTCAATCTTTTATTCAGCTTTCCGAAAGTTTCAATCTTTCGGAAAGCTTACTTTAAAAGTCATTCTGTATTAATATTTTTTCTTTATTGTTTCAAAATCTGTTGCTGATACCTTTTGTTTTGGTGTTCGATCCAAAGGTAATACAAACCCGGGCTAAGTTCAGATATATCAATCTTGGAATTTCCACCACCTAACTGCAATTGCCTTACAACAATCCCGTTTACAGATAGTATTTTGGCTTTTACATAGTTCAATTCTATGGGAATATCTATATGCAACATGTGGCTTGCTGGCACCGGATACACACTTATACCCAATGTTTGAAGCGAAGGGACCAATGTACTGGGGATGTAATGAAATGAATAACTGTTTGATTCTATATTCATATTTCCCGTGAAATCTTCAACCGACTGACCTTTTACTTTTACAACAACCAACCCCATGTTGGTGGCTGATATTTGGGCAGTATATTTCTTATTGGCTTCTATTTGGGTAAAAGCTGAGATAGAACCATTCGTTACTTCTATATCATTGGCTTCGAATCCGATTACTGTTTCATTGCCTTCAAACGTAAAAGTATGGGCTTGAACCTGCGATGTGTCTGCATTTCCGATATTAGCAGTAATGATTATTTGAGGCAAAGTTTTATCGTAGATTACTGAATCAGCAGCATCCACCTCGCCTGGGTTTCCGGCTTTATCTTTGTACGATACACCAGCCAGTTGCAGTTTGGCTATGCCTTCAGTTACCACAGTAGCGCTTATCGAATAAGTAGAGTCATTCAGGTTTTGCCATTGGATGTTGGTTAGATTGCTGGCTACCAATGCAGATGTTTCAAATTCAACCAGAGTTTCGCTGAAATGCAATGTGAACATTACTTCTGAAGTATTGGTATATGCTTTATCGGCTACTATTTCAGCTATAGGGGCTGTCATATCCATAGCAACCTGAATTTGCAAGAGGTTCGATTCTGTATTACTCAATGTGGCTGCATTCGTAACCTTATTGGCAGGTAGCTGAATGCTTATTTCACCGTTTTGAGTGGCAGATACATCAACTGTGTAAACCCTGTTGCCCGAAATATTTTGCAAATTGGACAAGGTTGCATTGCTTACTGTAAAATCACTTGCATCGAGTCCGGTAACTGCCTGATCGAAAACCACGGTTATAGTAAATGCTCCCTCACTGGTGCTAGTCTGATTACTAAAAAGACGCACTGTAGGCGCAACTGAGGTGATAAAAGTTTGACCAGGCTTCCAGATGGCATGATTCTGCAAATGCCCGTTTTTGGCAAAAGCGCCACCAAAATACACATCCATTCCATCGGCATATACAGTATTCACTCCTTGTGTAGAACTTTCGCCCAAGCCGAAACCCAGTGGTTGCCAGTCAGTACCATCGAATACTGCTGCCCCTTTTGTCCTTTTGTCATCAGAAAATCGAAGGTCAAAAAATCCGGCTATATACACTTTATTATCAGACGATACAGCTACATCTTGCACGGTAAACGATCCGGAGGTCCGGTCTATACCTTCTCCCATGGCATGCCATTGGCTTCCATCCCATTTGGCCACACCTTGCGATACTTTCCCGTCAACTTTCATGAAATCTCCGGCTATGTATAGTAATCCAGCACTATAAGCCAGTCCATTCACGCTCAACCCCAATCCATCCACGCCAGTGCCCAAAGCTGTCCAATTGGTTCCATCCCATTTGGCAACGGAATATGCGGGGGTAGTTCCGGCTTTGTCAAAAACGCCACCTGCATAAATATTCCCATTTCCATCGCTTACCAGTGCCGATACTTTAGCATTTACACCTTTTCCAACGGCCTCCCAAGTATTGGTGCTCAGATTGAATCGTCTGATGTATCGCAGGGTGGTATCGGTGCTGTTGAAGGTATACCCACCTATGTAGAGGTAGTCGCCGGAAATAGTAAGATCATACACTCCACCGGAGTTAGGCCCTTTGGTTTGGGTTGTCTCGAAGAAATTGGGATCTTCCAGTGCATGCCAAGTTCCGGCCTGAACATTAAATTTGGCTACCCTGCCTACTGATACACCGCCTATAGAACTAAAATCACCGCCAACATATAAGTTGCCATCAGCGTCTTGGGTCATGCAGCGGATAAAATTTGTATGCGTATAGTCAATTCCCGGAACTTGCTCCCAGGTATTGTCAGCCGGATTGTATCTCACCAGATTTTTCATATCTGTGTTTCCATCTACCGACAAAAATCCGCCGGAGAAGTATACTTTGTTGTCGGCACTCGATTTTTGTATATCGAAAACTTCCCCTTCTATGATTCCATCAAAATCTAGGAACCATTGCTTATCTTCCATTCCGTATTGTTCGTTGAAATAGAAAGATAAAGTTCTCGATTCCGGATTGGTATGGTTGTTAATATCCGATACCGCGTCTTTTTTCAGGGTGATACTTACTTTTCCTTTGTTCAAAGGATAGACCGATGCTTTATACTGAAGTTCATCAATTTGTTGCACTATATTGTCAATCATACAATTTTCTGTAGAGAAATCAGATGGCTCAAGGCCTGAAATCAGTTCAGAAAACTGGATGAAAAGTTCTATTTCAGTAGAAGAAGTGGTGTCAGCAAATTCAACATTCAGTCCGCAGTATGGATTTACATCTTGGTCAAAATCTATATTCTCGTTCCAAAAGGCTTGTGTCACCTTATTGTTTAGCTCAGATGGTTTAGAAAATGCACCACCGAAATAGATATTTTTCCCATCAGCCATCACAGCATTCGCACCTTGAGTAGAACTGGCGGAAATTCCGGATGAAAGTGCTACCCAGTCGGTACCATCGAAAAACGCTGCACTATTCAGAAAAGCATCGTCAGAGTAACGGGTGGTGAAAAATCCGCCAATGTATATTTTCCCATCAGCATCTAAAGCTATATCTTGCACCAATCCATTCACACCTTTTCCCATAGCTAACCACTGCTGACCATCCCATGCGGCAATACCTTTAGAGAAAATATTTGGGCCGACACGAGTAAAATCACCACCTACATACAATTTCCCATTGTGGTATTCAAGTGCACCTACTGTTCCGTCTACACCACTGGCCAAATTGTGCCACTGAGAGCCGTCCCACATAGCTATTCCGCTCACCAAGGTAGTGCCGGCAGTGTCTATGATACCACCTACATACAGGTTGCCGGCATCGTCGGTGGTGATGGCTGAAATTTTTGCACCGTTTTCGCCGTACACACCGCCCCCTATAGACTCCCATTTGTTGGTATTTAAATCAAATCGCCTCAGATACAGAAAATCTCTATCCGAGTTATTGAACACATAACCGCCTATATACAAGTAGTTTTGATGTAAATGTATGGCATATACGCCTCCGGTAGCAGGTCCGCGCATCTGATCTGCATCTTTAAAACTTTTATCAATCAAAGAATGCCATGTTCCGGTTTTTACATTGAAACGGGCTACTTTTCCTGCAGGTATTCCACCTATGCTGCTAAAATCGCCTCCCACAAAAATATTTCCTTCATTGTCGGCTGCCATGCAACGAATGAAGTTGCTGTGGGTATAGTCTATTCCGGGCAATCCTTGCCACATGTTTTCGGCTACCTGGTATCTGACTATGTTTTTGCGGTCGGTATTTCCATTCACCGATAAAAAGCCTCCTGAAAAATAAACCATGCTATCGGCTGGTGATTTGAGAATATCAAATATTTCACCCTCTATGGTTCCATTAAATTCAACAAACCAGTTTTTATCGGGGTTGGGCAAATTTTGTGAATATGTGATAGCGAGAGGCTGTGCCGCATTGTTCTGATTGTTGTTCGCATCAACGGCCACACCCTGAGCAATATTTACGGTAATGTCACCTTCGCTGGTAGGGGTAATACGGGCTACCCAACGCAGATTGGTTCGCAATTGGTTGAAATAGCTGATGGTACCATTGCTTACCAGTATATCTTCTTTTTCAAATCCGGTTACTTGCTCGCTGAATTGAATGTTTATTTCAATAGGGTTTGCATCAGTAGGGTTTTTAGCAGTATAAAGGATGTAACAATCTGGTATTTTATCCGCATTGAAATTGGCAGAAGCGTTGTATATTGCATGATTTATTTTGCTTGTAGTACCTGTTGGGGGTGAAAAATATCCGGCAAACATGATATTGTTCTCATCTGAGCACATGGCATTTACACCTTGAGTGCTACTCTGACCAATTCCAAGCCCCAATGGTTGCCACATATTGTCTTTGAATACCGCTACATTGTTCAGCGGGGCATCTGTATTGAAATTGTGTGTGAAGTACCCGCCAGCGTAAATATTCCCCGATACATCGTGAGCCAGGCCATATACACCAAAACCTTCGAATCCCATTTCCATATTTTCCCAAGCTGAACCATTCCATGCAGCTACATATTGCGAGCGAACTCCATCACCGGTTTTGGTGAAAGTACCTGAAACATATAATTTGTTGTTGACAAAAAGTATATCGAGTATACTTCCATTGGTGCCGCTGCCTATTTCAGACCAGCTGGTGCCATTCCATTTGGCTAGGCCATTGGCATTTTGCCCACCGGCTTTTGCAAAAACACCTCCTACATACAAATTTCCTTGCGCATCGGTCTCAAGTGCCGAAACTTTTGCAATATCATCGTCTACGTCCGGGTCGTCGGTAATGCCTGCGCCTACTGCTTCCCATTTGCGGGTAGTCAGGTTGAAACGTCGTAAATATCTGTACGCAGGGTCTGAAGAATTGAAAGTGTAACCGCCGATATAAATATAATTGTTGAGTAAGGCTATGGAATAAACGCCACCTGAATTTGGGCCACGGATTTGATCCTGGTCAAAAAAGGTTTCGTCTTTCAGTGCCGACCATTTACCAGTTTCCATATTAAAGCAAGCCACACGCCCTGCATCAATTCCGCCAATGGAACTAAAATCGCCACCTACATAAATATTACCATTTCCGTCTTCCACCATGCATCGGATAAAATTGCTGTGGGTGTAATCTATTCCGGGAAGTTGCTCCCAAATGTTGGATTCAGGATTCCAACGTACTATGTTTTTCATATCTGTATTTCCATCAACACTCAAGAAACCACCGCAGAAGTAGTATTTATCATCGAAAGTCGATTTCATGACCCCAAAAACTTCCCCTTCTATGCCACCATTGAAGTCAAAGTACCAATTGGGATCGTCTTCGGGTGAAACGTTCGAGTAAAATACAGAAACGCTGTTCGATTCGGTATTCAAATTGTTATTCGCATCTTTGGCTACACTTGCAGGAATTTTCATGCTTACACTGCCGCTCTGGGCTGGTGTGACCCTTACAACCCATTCTTTTCCACTTATTACAGGCGTAAAATAAGTCACAGTGCCATTGGTTACCTCTATTTCACTTTGTAAAAAATCAGTGATGGGCTCCGAAAATTTCACCCTGAATTCAATAGGTGATGTATAAGTAGTACCGGAAATGGCAGTAAATACAAATGCTTGGGGAATCAAATCAGCAGTAAAATCTTTGGTATCATTCCAAAGTGCCTGCCCGAGTTTGACATTGGGATTCCCTACCGGATCGGCAAAAACTCCGGTAAAATATACATCTTTCCCATCGGCCCATACTGCATTAACGCCTTGGGTAGAGCTAGCCCCCAACCCATCACCCAAAGAGCTCCAGTCGGAGCCTTCCCATACTGCCACGTTGTTTACAACTGCATTGTCGCTCATTCGGTTCGAAAAATAGCCAGCTATGTATACCTTTCCATCGCTGTCCGCATCTATGCTTTGTACGGTAGATGTTCCACTTGCTCTTTCTACTCCCCCATTCAAAGTTTGCCATTGGGTACCATCCCATGCGGCTACCGCCTTGCTTGCTACCCCGCCAGCCTGGGTAAAAATACCACCAGCATAGAGTTTTCCACCGCTCCATTTCAGTGCATACACGGCATCATTCATTCCGGTACCTAAAGCATTCCATTTGGTTCCGTCCCATTTGGCTATATAATTTATGGCGTCATCGCCGCTTTTGGTAAAACTTCCTCCGGCGTACAAATTTCCGGCGTCATCTACCGCCAAAGCTGAAACTTTCGCATTGAATCCTCGCCCAACTTTTTCCCACGTCTGCGTTTGGGTGTTGAATCGTCTGATATATCGGTACGATGTATCAACGTGATTGAAGGTATATCCGCCTATATAAACATATTGGTCAATCACGGCTATGGCATACACTCCACCGGCATCGGGGCCGCGCAATTGGGTTTCTTCGTTGAAATAAGGGTCTTTCAGGCTATGCCAAGTGCCATTGGCTACATCAAATTTGGCAACTTTGCCCGCAGAAATCCCCCCTATGGAATTGAAATCGCCTCCCACATAAATATTCCCATCTCCATCGAGAGCCATGCACCGAATGAAATTGCTATGTGAGCTGTTTATGCCCGGAACTTGCTCCCACTCTGCATTCGCCGAGTTCCACCGCGCCATATTTTTCAAATCGGTATTACCATCTGCCGACAGAAATCCGCCCGAAAAATATACTTTCCCATCGATGGGAGATGTAATCACATCAAACGCCTCGCCATCAATTTTACCATCAAAATTGAATTGCCAATGGTTGTTTTGAGCAAATAGAAAACTTTGCCAGAATAATAGCATCAGGAATAAAAGTCTTTTCATTTCTATTCGGTTTTATAGGGTTAGTAATGGGTGCCTTGAGCACATGCATAAGATAAGAAATAATTATCAAATATCCTCTTTTCTTTCTTAATTACTGTGAAGTGCAATTTTTATAAAAAATAGTCATCGTATTGTCTTTCTATTAATCAGTTAATGAAGTGCTTGTTGTAAAATTATGCAAGATTGCGATGAAATGTTCTTAGAATTAAACCCCAATTACTATCTGCGTATTTCTGATTCCATCCAATCAGGAGAGAAAAATATATTGAAAAGCAGTACACTAAATTCAGCATTTTTTTAGCACAGAGTATGTTTGGTTAACTCATTTGCAAAAAACCTTGAAAGAATTATGTATGAATAGAAAACAAAGCCCCTTACAATTTAAGATTATTTCTATTTTTGCACTCTTGAAACAATTTGGAAATACGCAAAACAACACGTTATATGTTAGAAATTGCTACAAAATACAATCCACAAACTACCGAAGACAAATGGTATTCATATTGGTTGCAGCATAAATACTTCCATTCTGAGCCTGATACACGCACACCATACACCATAGTAATACCACCGCCCAATGTTACCGGTGTATTGCATATGGGGCATATGCTCAACAATACCATTCAGGATGTACTCGTGCGCCGTGCCCGTATGCTTGGGTTCAACGCTTGTTGGGTGCCAGGTACCGACCATGCCAGCATAGCCACCGAAGCCAATTCTTGAACATGCCTGGGAATGGAAAGAAAAACATGGCGGCATCATACTGGAGCAACTCAAAAAACTTGGAGCTTCCTGCGACTGGGACCGCACTGCATTTACCATGGATCATTCGCTTTCAGAAAGTGTAATTCAGGTATTTGTTGACCTCTACCGCAAAGGCAAGATATACCGCGATGTACGCATGGTAAACTGGGATCCCCAGGCCAAAACTGCCGTTTCTGACGAAGAGGTGATGTACAAAGAGG
>JFJP01041974.1_pt1 | contig 26049 bp, 25 predicted proteins | sample 431651 | NCBI WGS metagenome assembly JFJP01 (sample SAMN02602958, study PRJNA72255) | Microbial mat metagenome, whole genome shotgun sequencing project. | biome: fresh water; feature: sink hole; material: water; isolation source: purple microbial (photo- and chemosynthetic) mats found in...
TAAGAAACTTGACTACCGAGTTCGGAATGTATCGGGTATGTTCTTCTTAACTGTCTTAACCGAACATGATTTATTATAGCATAAAATTATAAAAATATTTTAAAATTAAGATAATTTTTTTCAAATATAATAAAATATGGTATTTAAGACTAAAAATATTAGAAATTTTACGATTATAGCACATGTAGATCATGGAAAATCTACTCTAGCAGACAGATTACTAGTATTATGTAACGCGGTAAGTCAAAGAGATATGAAAAATCAAATGCTTGATCAACTGTCACTTGAAAAGGAAAAAGGTATTACAATTAAATCAACAACAGTAAGATTAATATATAAATATAAAGATGATAATTATATTTTAAATTTAATTGATACGCCTGGACATGTAGATTTTGCATATGAAGTAAGTAGATCATTAACAGGATGTGAGATTTCAATATTACTTGTAGATGCTACTCAGGGAGTACAAGCGCAAACAATTAGCAACTTTCATAAAGCTAAGGAGGCTGGACATGAAATTATCATTGCTATTAATAAGATAGATGCAAATGGGGCGGATATAGATAAATGTTTACAAGAATTAATGGATATAAATATAGATATTTCTAATGCATGTTATATTTCAGCTAAAAACAATATAGGTATTGAAGAGTTAGTTCACAAAATTATAGAAATAGGACCAACACCTAAAGAGAAAGAAGAAAAACAAGCCCTAGTTATAGATAGTTGGTACAATAAATATTTAGGTGTAAGCATTATTATCAGAATGTTTGGAGGATTTATTAAAATCCAGGTATGACAGAATCAAATGAAATTAATACTGGAGAATTAGGATATATAGTTACACAAATTAAAGATCCGCGAGATATTAAAATAGGAGATACTTTAATTGATAAAAATCTTAATACAGAAGCAATAGAAGGATTTAAACCATCTATACCAATGGTATACTGTACATTTTATCCACAAGTATCGGCTCTAGCAGAAAAAACCAAGATAGCATTAAGCCAATATCAACTTAACGATTCTGCATTTACTTATGAATACGCAAGCAGTTCTGTATATGGTTTGTATTTTAACTGCGGATTTTTAGGTTTATTACATTTACAAATAGTAAAAGAAAGATTAGAAAGAGAATTTGAAATTAAAGTAATACCAGGTATACCAACAGTATCACTTAAAATACATTGTAAAAATAAAACAGTATTAGAAATAAAAGATCCAGAGAAAATACCGGATGTAAGCAAAATTGATTATATTGAAGAATTACAAACAGAGGTAATGATTATTACTCAGGGAGAATACTATGGAGTAGTTCTTGAGTTATGTAAACAAAGAAGAGCGGATAATTTTGATGTCTTTACAGAAGATAATAAGTTAATACTTAAATGCAATATGCCTTTATCAGAAATTATTATTAATTTTTATGATGCGTTACAAAAAGCAACAAAAGGATACGCAAGTTTTGATTATAAAATTACAGAATATATAAGAAGTGATCTATGTAAAGTATTAGTACTTATTAATGGAAAGCAATTAAAAGAATTTTGTATGATAATACATAGAAATAAATCAAGAGAAATAGGAGTAAAAATTGCAGATAAACTTAAGGATATTATACCAAGATCTCAAATAAAAATCATTATTCAAATAGCTATAGAAAATGAAAATAATATTATTGCAAGAGCAACAATTAATCCATATACTAAAGATGTAATTAGTGGATGTTCAGGAGGAGATGTAACAAGAAAAAATAAATTGTTAGAAGCAAGATCTGAAGGTAAAGCAAAAATGAATCAATTATTTAATAGTAGATTATCATCTGATGATATTGCAAAGATGATAATTGGAGATAATATACAACAACTTATTGAAATTCAATCATAAAGTATATAAAAAGTATAAATTATGTTATAAATAAAGTATGAAAGCGCCAGTAAATAAAATAGAAGATCTACTTACAGCTGTATTGAAGATAAATAGTGCAAGAAGTAGAACAGGATCATCGTCTCAACATATTAAAGCAAGAAGTACACATAAAAGTAGAGGACAAGAAAGAAGAGAGGCAAAGGTAAAAGCTAAACAAAAAGCTAGAATCGAAGGCATGAAACACAGAAAAGAAATTAATAATAATCAAATTAATTCAATAATTAGTAGTAATATTAATACTGATACTCTTGAAATAAATAATACAGAACAATAATATTAATAATTTTAAAACAAAGAACAATAATAACATAAGATATATTTATTATAAAATAAAATATGAATAGTGTTATTTGGATTTCAATAATTTTGTTCTTTCCTTCTATCATAGTATCTTACTTTCTTTCTCGTTGTAAGAAATGGCATAAAATTTTATTATTGTCTGTTATTTTTAATATAATATTTTCATTAATATATCATGGACTATCATGGTATATTCAAAAATACAAAGAAAGAATTAAAATAGGATCAGTGGAGAGTGTACAAGAAACAATATTAGTTAATGTACAAACAGTAAAAAATAAACCTATTGCTATAGATACTCAATATATTGGTACGGTACATAGAGAATTTAGTGTTATTAGAGCAGAAAGAACAAGTAAAATTAAATTTATTATATCTGCAAATAAAAACAGTGCAAAAGCAAATGATTTATTAGTAGAGTATGATATTACAGAAATAGAAATAAATAAAAATCAAGTAATTTTAGAACTTCAATATATTACAAATTTATTAGAAAATACCGCAGAACTTGTAAAAAAAGGATTATCTACAACCAAAGAACTTAAAGATCTAAAAATTAGAAAAGAAAAAGCAATTAATCAAATTAAATTATTTGATCAATATCTTAAAACTAGTAAAATAAATGCTCCATTTAATTGTTATTTTTCTCGTCCGTTTCATTCTCCTGGTAGTACAGTATTAACTGGAGATAAAATTATGACACTTTATAATAGTGATAAGGCTCTTATAATAATTAAATTTGATATTAAAGATTCTATAAAAGTAAATCAAAAGTGTATTATTAGTTATAACGATAACTATTATGAAGGAGAAGTTATTAATATTTCTCCAATAGCAGATCATCAAACGAATATTGTAGAGGCATATATTTCAATTAATGATAGTAATCTAATAATGGGTACTTTAGTTGATGTAATAATCACAAATCATGCAACAGGAGTATCTCTTTCCGATGATGCAATTATACAAGATGGACCAACATCTTATGTTTATATTGTTCAGGATGGTCATGCAATTAAAGTGCCTGTACAAATAATACATAGAAAAGATAACGAAGTGACTGTTGAAGGATTATCTGATAATCAAATAGTTGTTATTAGCGGAGTACATAAGTTAACTAACTTTTGCTCTATTAAAATATAGGTAAAAGATGAAGATATTAAGAGTTTTTATTGAAAAAAGCTATTTAGGTTGGATTGTTTGGATTATAGCAATATGCGGCGGTGGATACTCATTTATGAAATTAGATTGGAGTATTGAAGGAGTAAAATATGTACGAGAAATTAATATTAATGCTCATACAAAATACATTTCTACATTAGATATATTATATAAATATACATCTGATATACAAAATAAACTTAAGAGTGTTGCTGGCATAAAAACAATATCATCTAAAACAGAAAAAGATGATATAAATATTACACTTGAAATTAAAGATGATGTAAATATGGAAAATGTTGTATTATCTATTAAGGATATTATATTTAATACAAATAGACCTTCAGTGTTAAACTTACCTCGTATATCTCAGGGAGCAAGAAGAAAAAGTCCAATTATAACACTTTATATTAAAGGATCAAAACATACACTTAGGGAAATTACTAGTATTTTAAAAAAAGAACTTAAACAAGATATTGAACGTATAGACGGTGTAAGTAGAGTAGAAGTAGAAGGACAAAGCCCTCCAGAGATTATGATTACTTTAAATGCAGCAAAAGCTTATTATTATGGTATTACAATCAACGATATTAGTAGAATGATAAAAATGCATACAAAGGAAGATCCTTTAGCATCAAGATCAGAAGGAGGTAATAGTTTATCGTTTAGCATGCCAGCATCTCTTATACATTTTGAAGATATAAAGAATATAGTATTAAATCAAAATAATGTAAGAATTAAAGATGTTGCGAATATTAGTATATCTATGCCAGATTTAAATTTAATAGTTTGGAGAAATAGTAATCAGCAATGTGTACAAATAGATATATATTCAAGTGCAAATCCTGTAAATGTATCTAAAGAAGTCAAAAAATTATTACCTGATATAATAGATAAATACTCTTTAGATATAGAAATAGAAGATAAGTCTGAGAACTTAGATGTATTATTAAGAAAAATATGGAAAACGTTTCTTGAAGCAATTATATTAATAGTATTAATTATATTAATCTTTTTAGGATCATTTAAGTCTGCTATTACTCCTATTTTGGCAATACCTATTTCATTAATAGTTACATTTATACCAATGAAATTATTTAATTGTACTCTAAATACAATTACATTATCAGCATTTCTTATTGCAATTGGATTAGTAGTTGATGACGCAATTGTTATTGTTGAAAATATTGTAAAAAAATATAATGTAACTAAAAATCTAAAAAAAGCAGCTATACAAGGAACAGAAGAAATATTTTGGCCTGTTGTTGTTATGACACTGACATTATCATTTGTATTTTTACCTGTATTAATAGCAAAAGGAGGATTTGCAGATTTATTAAGAGAATTTGCTATAGTATTATGCTCATCTGTTATTATTTCTGGTTTATTATCTATAACTCTATCTCCAATGCTTAGTGCAAAGTACTTAGGACATAGTGATTTTATTGAAAAAATACTAAATAAAGTGGAGCAATTTTATAAAGATATATTGTATTATATAATAAGAATTAGATGGTTTGTTTTATCATTAGCGGCATGTTTAGTTGGATCATCTCTCTTTTTACTCACAAAAATACAAAAAGAAAATTATCCATTTGTACCTAGTTATAATTTTATTATTAATTCTAGATCAATACCTCGGCAAAATAAAAATATTAGTTATTTTATACAAAGAGCAAATATTATTGAGCAGTATCTTATGCAACTAAAAAAAAATAAAATCATCAATAATTATATAATTCAAATAAAATCTAATTATATTACCATGAATATAAAAACTAATAATAGTACAGCAAAGGAACAAGTATTAAAAAAATTAGAATTAATATGTAAGGATTTATACTTTAATGCTATAGATTTTGATGATAAAGACAGAGTAGATATTATATTATATGAAAATACTTCAATAGAGGAACTTAAAAGAGTGATAAATGATTTTAGAGATATAATTGAAAATTCTCCAATTATTAAGTCAACTATAGGATATGGTATTTCATCAAATGAATACACACTTGAAATAGATTACAATAAAGCATTTATTTTACAAATATCTCCAGATTTAATTCAAGAAATTATTAACAGTATAATGAGCAAAACAGATATAGGTGCACTTAATGTTAATAGAGAAAAATATAGAATTATTATTGGTACGGACAAAAAAGAATCAGTAATAAAAATGTTAGAGTTACCTTTTTATTTTCGTAATAGAATAATACAACCAAGTCTTTTTATTAAAATAAAGGAAAGAAAAAAACAAAATTCAATATTTAATTATATGGGATATCAAGCTCAAGAAGTATCAATATATTATGATCCAAATAAGCATAAGTTAGGAGATGTTATTAATGAAATACAAACTAAACATCAACAATATTTTAAAAAGAAATTAAGAATTGCATTTACTGATTTAGCTAAAGAATATATGGAAAATCAAAATCAAATGTTTTATTTATTTTTATTATCTTTAATTTTAATTATGTTTATACTAATAGCTCAAACTGATAGTATAAAAAACACATTAATAATAGTGCTTACTGTTCCATTAAGTTTAGTTGGATCTATAGGTGCTATTTTTGCTTGTACAACCATTAATATTTATACAGCTATTGGTATAATTACATTAGTTGGATTAATAACAAAACATGGTGTTTTATTTATTAATAGCGCATCTGCTTATCGCAGTCAAGGATATTCAAAGAAGGAATCTGCTATTAATGGAGCAGCAGATAGATTAAGACCTATTTTAATTACTACCTTAGCAATGGCCTTAGGAGTATTACCATTATTATTTGAAACTCATAGTATTATGATAGGATTAAAGGATATGAGTATTGTTATTTTTTATGGTATTTCAATTGGAACATTATTAGTATTATTTGTAGTTCCTTGTATGTATAGTTTATTTGGCGAAATATAATTAAATCTTTTATTTTTTAGATAAGTTTTTAAACCATATGCCTATTGGTTTTATAAAATAAGATATAAATGTTTCCTTTGGGGGCAATATAAGTATTATAGTTACATATAATATACCAGCAAAAACAGAAAAAACTACTATTCCATTTATTATCCATTTTACTATGCGTTTACGCAGAGGTATTTTAATAGATGAACTACTTGATACTATTTTACTTAAATCAATTTTTGGTTGTTGTTTTTGAAATATAGATTCATTTAGTTCTAAATGGAGTTTCGGAAATAATAATGCTGAGTTTGCTTGAATATACCTGTATTCTGCTTCATGTGATTGACCTCTATCATTTACAAACTTTTTCATATCTTTTATTGGATCTTGTTCTGATTTGTTTTTACACTTTTGGACTATTGTTTCAAATTTCTCTAATGATTTTTTCCTTTCATGTATATTTACTTTATTTGATTTCATTGTGTTAAAATGACTAGAAAGTTCAAAACTAGAAAAGGGTATTTTAGCATTATATGGTATACTTGAGCATAATGGGTCATCTGGATGCAACATATGTCCACAACCTATACTTGGTATACAGTTGATAGCTGTAAGCATTTGATTAAATAATTCTATTAATTTTCTTGAATCCTCCCGAGAAATTTCTGTAGATTTATTTCTTTTCTCCTGATCATCTTTCCTATAGTATTCTGCTGTATCATCTGCTTCATTACTAAATAAATATGGAGCAAATATTTGTTTTATTTCTGCTAGATTTTTATCTATTATTTGTTTACTTTTTAATATAATAGGATCAAGCATTTTTTTTAGAGTATCTAGTGTTTCAGTAGATAACAGTGTTTGCAGCAATCCCTTTTTTACTTCTATTATATCTGTTATAGGCGATTTTAATATTGGAATTAGATCTGTTGTTTTTATAATATCCTTTAATGGTTTTTTTGATTGAATACATTCTACTAACTCAAATAAAGTACCTGTAGCTAAATTGGGTGCTACACGATATACTTGATTACCTTTATTAGCAGAAACTAAAGCCATTGTAGGATCGTATGAAAAAGTATCTATAATAAATCCAGTATTTTCAAACTCTTTGATATACTTGTTATAAAATTCTTCCCATTTGCATAAAATACTTACAGGATCTTCATTTTCGCATATTTCTTTTGCATATACTTGAGCATTTTGTAAAAACTTGTTTTCAAAATCTTTAATTGTAATATAAAAACGTGTTCTTGTATCATTTTTTTGTGTTAAGCTCCCAAATAGTTTTTCCATAAAATTGTCTGCTTTTTTAATCTTCTCTGCTGCTTCTTCTTTAATTTCCTGTATTTTTGACAGAAATTGTGGTTGTTTTAATAACCAAGATTTGAATATAATTATATTTTTTCCAAAACCTTTTATCATAGTATTGCATACTTCAAATAAAATGGCCATTCTTTCTTCTGGAGATATATATCGATCTCCAGTACTACCAATTGGGCTAGTACAGAACAAATTAGAATTAACACCTATCATAGCATTACTCATTCCTAAAAGAGATTCTCCTCTCAATTGATGATATGATTGATAATCATTACCACTTATTTGTAGTTCTGGAAATGGGTTTTGTGCTTGATTCTCATGCAGTCTAGCATATATCAAGAAATTTATTGTAAAAGTCATCATAAATAATTATATATGATCTAATATTTTATATTAGTGCATAATTATATCTTGTATATTAAAATTATTAAGTTCTATATAGTTAATATGAGGTAACATTTCAAATGCTTGCTTTGCTATTGTATCTCTTTTTTCTTTTTTTGCTACTTGCATTAAATTATCATATATTTCAAATAAATATAATACATCATTCGCTGCATATTGTATTTGTTTTTCTGTAAGATCTCCTCCCCAATAAGAAGTTTGTTCATTTTTATTTAACTCATTATTAGTGTAAACTCTTGCTAGCTCTTTTAATCCATGTTTATCTGTATAAGTTCTGGTTATTTTAGAAAGTATTCTTGTGCATGCAATATTTTTCATGCATACACCTAAATATTTAGCAATTATTAACATATCAAAACGAGCAAAATGCATAATTTTTAAAATCTTATTATTTTTTAAGAGATTAACTAAGTTTTTTGATTTATTATATATTGGCTGAGGAAATGAGACAATATAAATAATATCATCTGCTCTAATTTGAACAACGCATAATCTATCTCTAGTAATATTTAAACCTAAAGCTTCTGTATCAATTGCAATGATAGGATTTTTATATACAATATTTTCTGGTAAATCATAGTTATAACATAATGTTTTAATCTTATTATTAGACATATTCTATTTTACTTTATTTATAATATATCATGAACATTCAAGAAATAATAAAATTATTAAATCAAAATTTACCTGTAATACTACCTACAGATACTGTATATGGACTTTTTATAAAGAAAACAGCGGAAAATGCAGAAACTCTTTATCAAATTAAAAATAGAGATTATAGCAAGAAACTTGTAATTTATACAAATGATTGGCAGTATGTAAATGCTCCTGTTACGATAGTAAAACATAAACAAGGATATCGATATGTACCTTTTTTATCAGAAATTATTAGTAATGTTGGAGAATTATGGGGAACAAGTGCTAATATTTCAAATCAATACTCTGTAACTCAAGTGTCACAAATAAAACTTAAATTACCTGTATATGAATATGATAATTTATGTTTAGGATATGAATCTACTGTATTTAATATTGATACTAATGAGATATATAGACAGGGTTTATATTTTATTAATACTGATTTCTATACATTATATAACCAACAATCAGAGATAACTAAATCTTTTATACGTAATTATTATAGTTATAAAAATAATAATGATATAAATTTATTAAATAATCACAGAAATCTATGTCCAACTGATGATTACTATACCCAATATCTTATTAAGCAATATCTTAATTAGATATTATTGTTTATTGTATTTAACTTGATGATGAACAAATAACAAAATCATGAATATTTTTTACGCCACCTGCACAAGATATAGAAAAATAGATATTACCATGAGTATTAATATATTCAGTGTTTAAATCTAGCATTTCATCGCTTATCATTACAACATAACCTGTATAGTATTATCACTATTATTATATAAATCTGATGCTGCTATCTGAGTAAATATTTTAGCATTTACAATCCATATAGTATTGCTATTTTTATTTTTTAATTGAGCCCACATAGAAGCTAAAGTCTTATCTATATCATCATCAAAAGTTTCTTTTTTAATTGCAGTATTTGTAAATATGCCTTTTAATCCGTTTTTCTTATCTCCGTATAAAACTTGTTCATTAATTTTAGTTGTCATTGCATTATAAGCTTGTTCTTTTAATATTTCCTTCATACCACTTATATCTAAATCGCTAATTCTATCAACCTGAGTAACAAGTGTATATTTTAAACTAATTAATTCTAGTATTTTATCAGATTTTTCATTTTTAGCACTTAATATATCTGCAAACCTATCTGCAGTTATAATATTAGACTTATCAATAATTGGTATAGATATATATAATAATGGACTTATTATAATACTACATCCATCTATAATTGCATACTTAAAAGGATTTTCTGATTTTTTTACACTTGATTTTAACTCAATAGATTGTAATGCTTCGTCAATATTTTGAATTTGATTATTAATATTATCTTCTGTCATATAGTTCCTGTATTATGTTAATACTCATTTATTATGTAGTATGCTTAATAATAATAGAAAAGATAAAAGGCTTATTTATGCTATTATACAGTTATGGTGTTTTATATATTAAGTCAAATATACTCTGTACTTAAATATATGTTTCAATTATTTATAGCTTTTATTAAATTATTCTTCTGGTGTTTAAGGCGTATATATTTATACTGTCTTTTAGGTATAATGATATTATTAATTGCTTATTCAATATATGCTTTTCGTGTTATTCGAAAGTATAAATATGAGCCATATCAAGTAATTAATATTTTTGATAGAAATTATAGACAAGTAACTGTTACTGGAGCTAAACTAGAAGAATATATGACATATGAACAAATACCCAAAAAAGTAAAACAAACTATTATTTATACAGAAGATAAAAACTTTTATACAAATATTGGATTAAGTTTTACTGGTATTCTAAGAGCAATAGGACAATCAATACGTAAGTTTTTTTATTTTGTTATTCAAAAAAAAGAATTTTTTCATATTGCGGGGGGATCAACCATTACTCAACAAGTAATTAAACTTATCTTTTTAACAGAAGATAAATTATTTGCTAGAAAAATAAAAGAACTTATTTATGCGCCAATTATAACTTTATGTTGGTCTAAGCAAAAAATTATGGAGATATATGTCAATAAAGTATATTTATCATATGGTATTTATGGAATTAGTCTTGCATCTAAAATCTTTTTTTATAAAAATATAGATCAATTAAATTATGGAGAAATTGCAGTATTAGTTGCCATGCTAAAAGATCCATCTGAATATTCACCTTTTTATAACTATGAACAATGTATATATAGAAGAAATTATATACTTAAAACTTTATATAAAAATAAAATTATAAATCAAGAAGAATACAATCTATATATTAATCAAGAATTATATATTAATCTCGATATGCATAATATTAATAAATGGTTTTTCATTAATCATGAAGTTCGCCAAGAGATTATTAAAAACTTTGGTAAAGATTCTTATATGCGAGGAGGATTTGATGTACATCTAACAATAGATAGTGATATTAATCAAATATGTAGCAAATCATTAGAAGAGATATGCCTTGGATTAGAAAAAAATGAAAAATGGGCAGGTCCAGTTGGAATAGCAAAGAAAAAATCAGAACTAGTAAAATTTTATGCAGGTAGTCTTGTCTATCCTGTAAGAATAATAAATAAAGAAGGAGAGTATGAAGGAAAAAGAAATGGAAAATTATCAAGTATATTCTTATGTCAATATGAAGTAAATATAAATGATGTATTATACTTAACAAGAGATGATAATACAGTTATAAATAAACCATCATTTAATGGTCAAGTAACAATGATAGCTGCAAATGGAGATATTATTGCAAGTGTAAGTGGATGTGATCCAACATATAATCAAACATTTATAGATAAAAGGCAAAGACATCCGGGATCAATCGCTAAAGTTTTTGATATAGCTGCAATTATAGATATTTTAGAGTTAAAAGATTTATATATACCTGTTTATGATAGGCCTCTTGTTGTAAAAAATAATAAATGCGTATTTCCAGATTTAAGTACATATTTATTATTAGATCAATCAGACCAAAAAGATGATATAAATACATGGATAGTGCATAATTGGGATAATAAATTTTTAGGAGAAATATCTTTAGGTTTTGCTCTTGAGCATTCACGAAATATACCATTTGTGGATATTATTTTAAATCGTGTTGGATTAGAAAAATTTGGTAGATGGATGCAAAATGCAGGTGTATTAAAACATGAACCAAGGCCATCATCAATACTAGGATGCTTAGTATTTTAAATATGAAAAAAAATAATCAAATTGTCTTTGAAAATAGTGAAACAACTATTGGTAATAAAGTATGTAGTTTAGAAACATTAATATTAACATTAGATGCTATGAATGGCGTTTATTTAAGAGGATCTGGCAAAGGATTAACACCATTAGGAAGAGAATATATTTATTGTAAAACAGGAACATCTTCAAATAATAGAGATGCATTATGTCTTGTAATTACAGATAACTATATATTATATATTACTATTTGTAGAAATAATGACCAATCTTTAGGAGCCGAAGTATATGGAGCAAAAGCACCTGTAAATTGTGCATATCTAATACTTAGGCAGTTAATATTTAAAGATGTAAGTATTATACCAAAAGATATTGCATATATCATTAAAAGAAGAAAGTATTTATTACGTGAATCTAAAATATATAATGGATACTTTTTACCAATACCAGAAGAGTATAACTCTATAGTATTAAAGTAAATAAATTTTAGCTACATTATTTTTTACTTCTACTATACAAGGTATATTATATAACTTATCATCAATATTTAATAATGTACCATGACAAACGTAATAGCAGTGATGATTAAGTATAGTAATTATATCCTGATTATATAGTCTAATTGATATTTTATTACCTTCTAACTCAGTATTATTAATATAAATTTTCATATTTTATCCTTTAACTGTGTGTAATACATCTTCAACTGGCTCAGCTCCAATCATATAAAAGGCAGCCGCAGATAAGTAATCATATTCGCCATTTACTATTTTCTCAATTGTATTTAGGGTTTCTTCAAGAGTAACTAATATACCAGGTATACCAGAGTGATTAGCTGCAGTAACTAAAGGCTGAGATATAAAATTAAGTATTTTTTTTGCTCTATTTACAACTAAAATCTGTTGAGGAGATAATTCTTCGATTCCAAAAAAGGCAATAATACTCTTAAGACTTTCATATTCAGTAAGTATAATTCTACTTTGTTGCAACAAATTAAAGTGTCTTTCACCTATAATTTCTTTTGTAGCATATTTTGAATTTGAAGCAAGAGGATCAACTGCAGGAAAGATACCAGCGGCAGCAATTTTACGATCAAGTATTATTTTTGAACCAAAATGACCCTCAAATATACATATAGCAGGATCAGTAAAATCATCTGCTGGTATAAATACAGCTTGAATACTTGTAATTGATCCATGATTTGTATTTGCAATTCTATCTTGAACGATACCAATATCTGTATTTAAAGTGGGAGAATAACCCATATTCATTAATGATTTACCAAGTTGTATAGCAATTTCCGCATCTGCTTGAACAAATCTATAAATATTGTCTATGATCAATAGAACATCTGTGTTATTATCATAAGCTAAATGTTCTGCAGCAGCTAAACCAGCATGTATAATACGACTTCTTTGACCCGGAGGTTGATCCATCGGAGCCAGAAATATAGTTGTTTTTGATTCTCCTCCATTAATATCAATTACTCCTGTTTCTATCATAGTATCATATAATTCTGCTCCTTCTCTACCCCTTTCTCCAGCTCCAACAAATATTGATTTTCCTTTTGCAATTTTTTAAAATATGGGGCAAAAAAATCAATTACTTTTATACCTGTATGTAACATAGAATAACTTTCTTTGAGACTTAATAAACTTGGTGGCGATCTATATATGCTTTTTAATTCTTGAGGATCTATATCCCAAGGATCTAAAGATTGATTTAAAGCATTTAAAACTCTACCAGAAGATTCTGGCCCAACGGTAATTTGTAACTCTTTATGAGATCTAAAAATTTCTAATCCTCGATATAAACCAAAACATGATTGCATACTAATAGTTCTGACTCGAGTTCTTGATAAATGAGAGCACACTTCAAACCAATAATATCTATTTTGATAGATACAATATAATGCTTCTTTTATGTTTGGTATATTAGTTATAAATTCAATATCTACTACAAAAGTACTAATACAAACAATTTTTCCTCCTATTTTCATATACTTATTGTGGTATAATTAATATAACATTTTCTTAAAATTTATTATATTAGTCAAAATATTTTATTTATATTAATGATAGTATTGTTTTTTGTGATATACTTCAATCTAATTATAAATACTTAAGCGGTACATTAATACCAATACCCATAGTAGAGCTAATATATGCATTTTTTGTTAAATATTTGACTTTTGGTGGTTTTTTAGCTTTAATTTCATTTACAATTGATTTGATATTTTCCTCAATTTGTTCTGGAGTAAAAGATTGTTTACCTACTCTACAAGAAATACAAGCCCCAGAGTCATTTTTAATTTTTAATAAATTACCACTTGATATATTTTGAATAGCAGATGAAATATTTTTCAAGATAGTACCATCTTTTAAATTAGGCATAAGTCCAGCGGGTCCAAGTATTTTTGCAATTACTCCAAGTTTTTTAGTCATATCTGGTGTAGTTAAACATACATCAATATTTGCTAAAATTTTATTATTTGTTTTAATTTGTTCTATTAACTCTTCGCCTCCAGCTAAAAACGCTCCAGCTTTTTTTGCTTCATTAATATCTTCTCCATCAGCAAATACTAGTATATTCTTTTTATTTTTAATACCATATGGTAATAAAACGGTTGTTCTAATATTTTCTGTAGATTTTTTAGGATCAACACCTAATTTAATATGTATATCTATAGATTCGTCAAATTTAGCGGTACATCCAAGTTGTACTTGTTTAATAATATCAATAATACTACTAAAATTTGATAGTTTAATTTCTTTAAGTTGTTTAACTCTTTTGCTATATTTAATTGTTCTTTTAGCAAGTTTAATTTGATGAGTTCTAGCAGACACTGAAAACCTCCTTTAATTCAGATTCCTTTGGATAAGAAAGACCTAAAGATCTTGCTGATCCGCAGATTGTTTTTGCTATAGCTAACTGATTAGTACTACGAATATCTAATCCTTTAAGTTCAATAATTTTTTTTATATTTTCAATTGTTAATACTCCAATTGTGTCATATCCTGCTTTTTGAGCTCCTTTTGAAATATTTATTTGTTGCTTAATAAGCGTAGCAATTGATGGACTATTATTTGGATGTATAGAGAAAGTACCATCTACATAACATATAACATGAGTTGTAATTTGTGTGCCTGGAGCAATATGCTTCATATTAGCTGTTATTGCATTAAACTGATCACAAAATGGTTTTGGAGATATTTTCTTTTGACCAACAATTGCTGATATTTTATTTACTGACGGAGCTGCTTGCCCTGCGGGTATAGTGAGTTTAACTCTTCCCGAAACTTTTTTTGTCATATTATAATAATATCATTCTTTATAATTAAAGATATAAATTTTCTTGTTATTTAAATTTAATATATGATCATCATCTAAATATTATAAAATTTATTATGAGTAGTAAAATTGAAAATAATATTAATACGCAGCAAATAGGAGATGTTCTCAAAAAAGCATATTTTACATATGCCAAAACTGTTATAGAGGATCGTGCTGTACCACATGTGAATGATGGATGTAAACCTGTTCAAAGAAGAATATTATATTCAATGTATGAAAATCAAATTGTGTTTGAAAATAAACCAAGAAAAAGCGCAAATATAGTTGGTAGAGTACTCGGAGATTATCACCCTCATGGAGATACTGCTGTATATTTTACAATGGTGCGCATGGCTCAAGAATGGAGTTATCGAAATACTCTAATACAAGGACAAGGTAACTTTGGATCAATTGATGGAGATCCTCCAGCTGCAATGAGATATACAGAAGCAAAAACAACAAAGTATGCCTCTGAATTATTTCATGATTTGGATGTAATTAATATGATACCTAACTATGATGGAACAAATACAGAACCAATATTTTTACCTGCAAGAGTACCAAACTTATTTATTAATGGTACACAGGGTATTGCTGTTGGTATTTCTACATCAATACCTCCTCATAATCTTATAGAAATATGTACAGCATTAAAATATTATCTTTATAATGAGAATATTTCTACTCAAGAATTAATGCAATATGTACAAGGACCAGATTTTCCAACAGGAGGTATTATTTCTGATTATAATGCAATTTATCAAGCATATGAAACAGGAGAAAGCAGTTTAACAATAAGAGCAAGATATATATTTGAAGGCAATAATATTGTATTTACAGATATACCATTTACCACATCAAAATCAAATATTATGAAGTCATTAATACAAAACATTAAAGATGGAAGAATAAAGAGTACTGGAGCTTATGATGATTCAGACAAAGAGGGAGTACGTATTGTTATTAAATGCAGAACAGATATATCTAAAGAATTTGTATTAGAGCAAATATATGCGCACACTCCTTTAAGAATACGTTTTAGATGTTGTTTCTTTGCAATGAATGAAGAAAATAAACCAGAAATATATACACTAAAATCATACTTAAAAACATTTCTCAAATTTAGAAATAATATTATTGTTGCGAGAACAATTGCTGATATGGAAAAGTATAAAAAGAAAATACATATACTTATTGGTTTATATATAGCTCATGAAAATTTAGATGAAATTATTAATATTATACGCTCTCAAAATAATACTAATACACTTAAAGAAATACTTCAAACAAAAGCATGGAAGTGTGAAAAGCTTGAAAAGTTTTTATCTGTACTTAACTTATCTATGAACAATCATGTACTTTCTAATGATCAAATTAAGCAAATACTTGATATGAAACTAAGTAATTTAACTCGATTAGAACAAGGTAAAATAGAAGAAGAGCTCTTAACACTAAGAAAAAATGTAGAAAAAAGTAATTATGTATTAAATACACCAGAAGAAAGAAATAAAATAATAGAACAAGAACTTGATATGCTAATTAAGACATATGGCACACCAAGAACATCAGAAATAGCAAAAGAATATAAAGTACTAACACAAAAAGATCTTGTTGAACCTGAAGAAGTATTAATTGTACTTGATGAGAAAAAGTATATAAAAAGAGTTAAGATTTCAAACTATAAACTACAAAATAGAGGGGGCAAGGGAAAATCTGGTAATACAAGCATTGCATGTAATATTGTTGCTCATACTCATAGTCAAATTCTTTTCTTTATTTCAAGTGGTAAAGTATATTCATTATACTGTTATGAACTACCTGAGGGAGATCATACTTATAAAGGAAGAGCTCTTATTAATATCTTACAACTTCAGGAAAATGAGGAAGTAATTAACTTTTTAGTTATTTCTGATGAACAAAATAAAAATGCGGATTCATATTCAATTTTATTTGTTAGTAATACTGGTTATGTAAGACGTAATGCTCTCTCTCAATTTATATCATTAAGGTCAAATGGTAAAATTTATATTGAGAAGGAATTGTTACAGGATACTAAAATAGTAAGCATTAATATTGCACACAATAATGACTATTTAGTTATTGCGACTTCATTAGGTCAAGCAAGTATTGCTCAAGTAAACAACTACAGACTTATGAACACTCGACAATCTCTTGGTGTTATTGGATGTAAATTAAATAAAAATGATCATGTAATCAGTGCAGCTATATGTTCTTCTATGAATGATTACCTATTAACAATTACATCTAATGGATACGGAAAACTCTCTAAATTAGATGAATATAGAATTACAAATAGAGGTAGTAAAGGTGTTATAAATCTTAAACTTAATAAAAAAACAGGTATTGTTATTGAAATCTTATCTATAGATATTAATGATGAAATTTTATTATTAAGCGAAACTGGACAAACTATTAAAATACCATGTAATCAAATACGCATTACAAGCAGAAATGCTCAAGGTGTTACATTATGTAAAATCGAAGATGTATTAATCTCTGCTTCTATATGTTAGTATATATATTTAAATAAATATGTACGAAATATTTAGCAAATCTAGAAAGTAGTTCTGCTAGCATATAGAAATTATCAAAATATTCTTCCAGTGTATTAGTGTTATAGAAGATATACTTTTCTTCTTGTTTAATTATATCATTAAACGGATATGCTGCCATTGATGGTAAGTAATTTAAACTAAAGTCTGAAATATATTGTAAATTTTCATTATAAATACAATCAAATACTATGAAAAATAAATGTTTATCTATGATATTTTTAATATCACTAGTTGTTAACTGAGAGACATTATACTTTAATGAATAATATATTACATCTGAAAAATTATCTTGTTTTTTTATCATTTCTATTTCATATAAAATACAACTTAGAAAAAAATTAAATAAAAGTTTGTTTTTTAAATATTGATCTATATTAAGTAATATGTGTTGATTACCTCTAGAAAAAACAGAAATAATGCAATAAATATTTTTTTTATATTCTTTTTCTATTGGTAATTCATTTTGTAAATCATCTGCGGAATTAACTTTCTTTATATTAAAATATTGATTATTTTGTTCTATAGAAATAGATTTAAATATAAAATACATTAATTGAGCAGTCATTATTTCTTTAACTTTGCTCCATATCTGGATCTACTTTGTTTTCTTTGAGTAACTCCAGATGTATCTAGAGCCCCCCTAATAATTTGGTGTTTAACACTCGGTAAATCTGCTCTGTTTCCACCTCTTACAAGTACCACAGAGTGCTCTTGCAGATTATGTTTTTCTCCAGGTATATAAACAAGAGAATGAATACCTTTTGAATCTCTTACTTTTGCGACTTTTCTAAGAGCAGAGTTAGGTTTTTTTGGTGTTGTTGTATATACTTTTACGCATACTACTTTTTTTTGAGGATTACCTTGTAAAAATTTACTACCTACTTTCCTTTTATTCTTTCTTGGCTTACGAAGAAGTTGTGAAGCTGTCATAATAATTATTATAATCTAATTATTAGTAATTATTTTATAAATTTAATATATTAAAAATATATGAAATAATCTATAAGAAATAAAATAATAACTTTTTTTGATATCATTACTTTATGATTCAATTGCTATTAAATTCAATAAATATTATAAAGAATTTTACAAATATATCAAAAAAAATAACTAATATTACATCTCTCAGCATATCATGTTTATCTGTTTCTATATATACACCTGAAATTAAATCACTAAAAAGTATATATACATCTAAAGTAGGAGCTAGCAACGAGATTGCATATGTATCATCAGCTCCAATGTATCAAGAATTAAAATCATTAAGATATATATCATCTCCTCAAGGAACATCGCCAGATATCTCTCATAAAAATGCTAACAGACTTATTTTAGAAAGTTCTATTATTAAAGATAAGGAACATAATTATCAAAGAAATAATAATGTGACTTATATAATTGATGTTAATAGTAATTCACTATCTGTTATGTTTTATAATAAACAAGAAAATACAGTAAGCGTTGTTTCAAAAAAAGATAGAATTAATATTCTAAATACATTATTAACATTAGAGCAAATTGGTATATTTAATTCAAAATTAATAAAAAAACTCTCTTCTTCATCTCAATATTTACAAAAAAAAAGAATTAGTGGAAAAGATATGATGATTATATCTTCTTCTGCTCCAGACAGCTTAGTAGATAATCTATTTGATAAACATATTAAGTTAGTGCCAATTAGTTTTAGTGAAAAATCTCTTTCTGAAAATGCAAGTATATTTAGATATTCTTCTGCTCGAGATTTAGTAATTTCAATGTATCATTTTATATTTCATTTTTATACTTCTTTATTAAATGTGCTTTCTAATTTTGATAAGGAAGGAAAGTATAAGTCTTTAGTTCAAAAACTAATTAATTCTCTTCAACAATTGATTAGTATTGATAAATTACAACAATTTAAAACATCTAAAGATCTCGATAATTATAAACAACAGTTATCAAAATTTTTTGAGATTCCAGAACTAACAAAAGATCTGAATGAAATTATTAAAAGTATTAAATTTGATAAAAAATCATATGAAAGTAAATTTAACATATTAAAGGATGAGATTCAAAAAACAATTAATAAAATTAATGTTCTTAAAGGAGAGTCCGCATCATTATCAGATCAATTAAAGGCTTATAATAATCAGTTTGGTGATATTAATAATAAAACTGATGCAGAAGCATTGTTACAACAAATGAACCAATTAAGCAAGAGTGCTGCAGATCAATTAAAAACATTAGAACAAAATATTGCTAAGGAACAATCTGATAAAGAAAAAGCAGAGAAAGATAAATTAGCTAAGGAACAAGCAGCTAAAGAAAAAGCAGAGAAAGATAAATTAGCTAAGGAACAAGCAGCTAAAGAAAAAGCAGAGAAAGATAAACTAGCTAAGGAACAATCTGATAAAGAAAAAGCAGAAAAAGATAAACTGGCTAAGGAACAAAATAGATTATATGATACAATCAAAGCAAATCTTAAAGCTCTTATACAAGTTGGTGTTAATATCTCTGAAGATATGCAAAAACTTGATAAAGCTAAATCAAATATTAATGAACTAAATAACATGAACACAAATGTAAATAATAAAATTGAGAGTACAATTAATAGCATTATTAGTCAGATTATACAATTAGATCAAAATAATAAATATGAAAAAGATATTCAAATAAAAAATAAAGATATTTCAATAATGATTAAATTATTTAAAATTCTACAGTCTTTACAAAAATCTATACAAAAAGATACTTCTTGGTATTTTTCTGAAACTGAGGAAAAAATTGTATGTATTAAAAATTCTGAATACTTTAACGCACCGGATATTGAAATTATAATTGATAAAAAAAAGAATACATATACTATAAATAAAATATCATCAAATAATAAAAATCATCTTATTATAATGAAAAATCTAGTGCCATTTTTCAAAACAATACCATCAGAAATTAAAAATAAATTATCCAACAATCAATTACAAAGTGAATTTAAAAATCTTTCTATTTAAATATTTCTTATATACTATTCTGTATGATACCTTTAAAAAGACATAGTAGAATTATATTTCTTTCGTATATATTTAATGATTGTGAAGGTTCTGTAGAAGATATTGCATCTTCTTTAGAAATATTTGCAGAAACCGATCCTTTTTATGATAAAGAGTTTACAAATAAATTAGTTGATTTGTATAATCAAGCGTCAGAAATGATTTGGAATATTATTTATGAATATACTCAAGCAACAGATTATGTATTATTATGTATTTTAGCAGTTGGTATAACAGAAATGGTTTATAGATATAATAAAAAAGATTTAGAGCAAAAATATAAAGTGATATTAAGTGAATGTATTAAGCTTGCAGATTTGTTTGATATGCCATCAGAAATTGTAAATGCAGTGCTATATAAATGCTATGAACAAAAAGAATATCTCAATTTTCCGTATATAGTCACTTATAAGAATTAATAAAATGTTTATATAATTAGATATATGCTTCATATCAATATAAAAAAATCTCCACATATTCAAGGAGGAGAAATGATTACATGCAAAAATAGTGAAATAAATCACAATAATCTTATTAACTATTTACAAAATAAAATAGAAGAAACTTTACAGAGAGAGCATATAGGTTATAGAACCATAATATCAGCTAGATCAGTTATATCTTTCATTTGTGATAAAAAAATAGAAAAATTAAATATACCATATGCAAAAATAAAAGTAAAAAAAATTGTTACTACTGCAATTACAGAATATTTATATCAAATCTATATTAATAATCCAAATAAAACAATACAAGAATTAAATAAACCATGTGTATTTAATCTTGGTAAATACACGAAAGATTATATATCATTTAAAAATGATGAAATATATATTTATACAGATAAAGCGGATAAAATTATTAAAGATTTAAAGTCTAGATCTGAATTAAGTTTGAAAGTTGGTAATAGTACGATTATGATTCATAATGAAAATCATAGAATTTTTGATAATCTAGTTATTTATCATAGTGATGATAGTTTTGTAATTATGATGTTACTTGCTCCAGGATGTATAGAAGAATTAACATTTTGGATTAAAAAATATCATAAATTTAATATGAATATACTTATAGATGGTAAAGTAATTAGCACATTATTTATTGAGAAAAATTTTGCTAAACAAGTGTTTCTAAAAAAATTTGATAATTATAATGATGCTATTAATTTTATTTATAGATTAAAAAATAGTCCTTTACCTGTAATTAATGTTATATCTAGAGATGCAATAAAAACAGATAATACTTTTTTTATATTAATACTATTTGAAATAATGGCATTAATTGCATTCTTATTTATGTGTATATATCTACGTAAATATCGCGAATTAATAATAACAATATTATCAAAATTATTTTATTATTATCTTACCTATAAGATAAATGATGAACTAAGTCTTTTAATAATAGGTGGATCAATGATTGGAAGCGCTCTTCTTTCAATAAGTTTTTATTTAAATAGTAAATATAAATTTTCAGGTTTTATCGCATTAATTGCAATAATAAGTACTTTAATTGTAGTAAATTTTATTGTTAAAAATATGTTTTTATTAAATATTATCCAATTAATTAATCTTATAAATATATTTGCTGGATTTATTATAGCTTTAAGTTTTATAGTATACTTTGCTTTCAAGGATCGTCATGTCAAGTAAAAGCGAAAAGATTGTTATTATAAAAATTGTAGTGTAATAGCATCATTTGGTCATTTATTTCAATTAAAATCTCAACAAGGATCAATTACTAAAAATGATAGCGGAACATATGATTTTGCATGGGAAAAAGATAAGAAAAAAGCAGATTATGTATTAGGTCTAGCAAAAGGAAAAAGTATTATATTTTTAGCATCAGATCAAGATAGAGAAGGTGAAGCAATAGCATGGCATTTACAAAATTTAATATTACCTAGTAATAAAAACTGTACAATTAAACGTATTACTTTTACAGAAATTACAAATACAGCTATAGTTAACGCATTAAATACACCAAGAGATATTGATATAGATCTTGTAAATTCATATATAGTAAGAATTGCAAGCGATTATTGGTTAGGATTTTTTCTATCTCCAGATTTATGGAATAATATTGTACATTTTAAAAATCTATCTGCAGGAAGAGTACAATCTCCAGCCCTTAAACTAATTACATTAAGAGAATTTGAGTGTTTTCATTTTGTATCACAAAATTATTATTCTTTAGTAGTACAACTTAATAAAAATCTTGAAGTAAAGTTATTTATAATAAATGGACAAAAATTATCTGATAAAGTATTTGATAGATCTACTTTAGAAAATATTCAACTAAATAAAAGTAGTAAATTTATAGTTAAGGAAATACAATCAAAAATAATTAAATTAAGCACTCCTGCACCATTTATAACATCTACATTACAACAAGCAGCACATCAAAAGTATAATATGAAAGTTAAGGATGTTATGCAAATTGCACAACAATTATATGAAGGTGTAAAAATACAAGATCAGAATATAGGTTTAATAACATATATGAGAACAGATAGTACAAATATGAGCGCAAGTGCTCTTGAAAAGTGCAGAGAAGTAATTGCAAATAAATATAGCGAATATTTACCAAAAGAACCTAATTATTATACAACTAAAGTAAAAAATGCACAAGAAGCTCATGAATGTATTCGTCCAGCTAATTTTGATATCACTCCAGAAAGCATAAAATCTTATCTTTCAACGGAACAATATAATATTTATAAGATTATTTGGGAAAATACAATAGCTTCTCAAATGAAACCTGCAAAAAAATCACAAACAACAATTATTTTTACTTGCGATAACAATGAGTATAAAATGACACAATCATATATAACATATAAGGGATTTATGGCAGTTACTCATTTAGAGGATATTGAGAGTCTAAGTATACCAGTAGAAGAAAATGAAGAGCTGAATTATATCAGTAGCATTATTAAAGAACATACAACTTCTCCTCCAGATAAATATACAGAAGCTTCTCTTGTGGCTTCTCTTGAAAAAGAAGGTATTGGTAGACCATCTACATATGCCTCAATTATCGAAACACTTAAAAATAGAGAATATATTTTTGTTTCAGGTAAGCATTTAAGACCAACTTTTAAAGGCATGTATGTATCATTATATTTAAATCAATTTTATCCTGAATATGTTGATTTTCAATTTACTGCACAGCATGAAAATAAACTTGATAAAATAGCAAATCAAGAAATAAATCATATTGAAGTCATGAATCAATTTTTAGATAATTTAAAAAATACTATAGCTAATAAAAAGAATATTACAAAATATGAAGTACTTGGATTAATTGGGCCAATTATTAGTGAAAAAATGAATAAAAAATGTATTAATTGTAATAAATATCTTAAATTAGCTTTGAAATATTCATTCTTTTTTGTATGCGAAGATTGTAAATTAACTGTAAAAGCAGAAGAAGATATTGTGCAGGTAATAGATAGTGATAATAAGATTAGAATTAACGTAACAAGTAAAGGGGCTTATATTGAACATGATAATCGTTATATTACATTACCAAAGAAAATACCAACAAATCTATCATCAGAGCAAATTAATCTTATTTTGCAATTGCCTTTAGATTTAGGTTTATACAATGATTTAAAAATTGTATTTGATGTAGGTAAATATGGATTCTATTTAAAATATAATGGCAAAAATATACCTATACTTAAATTAGAAAATGCTTTTGATATGAATTTACAGAAAGCTATCTATATCATTGATCAATATTATAAAAAATCTTCTAATTCATCAAATAATACTTAAATAAATATGTCAAATTATTATAGAATTACTTTATGATCGAGGAAAATTTTAAATTTGATCCAAATAAAAATTATTTCATAAAAGATTTATCTCATATAAAAAGAAGATATTGTTTAGTATTACTATTAACAAATAAAATTACTAAAAATATGGTAGATGAAACAATTAATAATAAAGTATGTGAATATATTAAAGATTTAAAGGGTACTATTGATAGTATAGAATATTGTGGAGAAAAAGAACTAGCTTATATGATTAAAGGATGTAAAAATGGTCATGCTGTAGCTATCTACTTTTATTTATCTGAAAAAAACCTAAGAGCAAATCTTATAGAGCTTTTAAGAAAGATATCACTTAATAATCTTATTATTAGATGTAAAAATTTTAAAGTAAGTTCTTCCTCTACAGCTATTAACAATCTTAAGAATTTTAAAAAATAATATACAATTATAATATGATTTCTAAAAAAGAAAAGAGCAAAATTTGTGAAGTTGTTATAGATCAGCTATGCACAAACGAATTAATAATTAGATTAGATAATTATGGTATTAAATACATAAAATCACCAGCGAATAAAAACACATTTTTATATCTATTAAAGAAAGGATTAATTGAAAAGGCAAGAGAACTCTTTAATTGTAAAGATAAAACTCAAAAAAAAGCACAAATACAAGAATTTTTGTACAGCTTCTTAAAATTAATTAATATATGTAGAGTATCTTTATCTGATTTAGTTCGTCTATCTAATAAAAAAAATGAAGAAAGAGGATCTTTTGATCAATTTATACATCTAGTTTCTATTCAAGTCAAGAATGACTCATTTTTGTACACTAAATATAAGAATACAAAATATAAAGAAATAGTATCAGATAAAGAGAACTATACAACATTTTTATTAGATAAATTAGTAAGAGATAAAATAGTTGAGATACTAGAAAAAGATGATGCTATAGTCAACTATAAGATGATATCTGAACAAAAAAGAGGTTTATTTCTATATAAAAAATTACTAGAAGAAACTCAAGAGTTATATAAAGCAAATAAAGATAACTTAAATGATGAAATGTGTGATGTATGGGAAGTTTTTAAAAGCATGATGGCCATTAATAATATTAGTCTAAATATTCTTAAGATAATTAATAATAATGTTGAATTTTTTCATATCTCTTCTATTTATTTAAGTGAAGACCATGAAATGTATTCTTTTTATAAAAAAAGCGGATACAAAATTAGTATTTTGAATGCATAATCTATTTATTTTAGTGTAATTATTACTTAATTATTATCAATAAATTATAAATGTTTTAACATTTGCTCAAATATTACTAATAAGTTAATATAATATATGATATAATTATATTTATTAACTATTTATTAACTATTTTTTGTTATAATGCGTTTAGAACTATGTTTAGCTTCTTATCAAATATTACTAATACAATTAACAAAATTATAACACCTGCCTTAAAATAT
>JFJP01037876.1_pt1 | contig 26043 bp, 45 predicted proteins | sample 431651 | NCBI WGS metagenome assembly JFJP01 (sample SAMN02602958, study PRJNA72255) | Microbial mat metagenome, whole genome shotgun sequencing project. | biome: fresh water; feature: sink hole; material: water; isolation source: purple microbial (photo- and chemosynthetic) mats found in...
TTTAAAAGACGTGGTAGTTCTTCTGGTGTAATCTTAAAACCACTAGCTAGTTTGTGGCCTCCACCTGAGAATTTCTCAGCTATGGTAGCGATATCTATTCCTGTTCGTTTGCTACTACGCAAAGAACAATAAACGATAGTAGTACTTAAACAATACATTAATGCAAAAGGATGTATTTCACAAAGAATCTCTCCTACTCTACTAGAGAAGTTTGCTGGAACATTAACAATCGGAATCTCATAGCCTTGGAAACTAATGAGTTGATACTTTTCGGCATAATCTTGAGCTAACTTTTCTTTTATCTCAAAATACCTTTCAGCAGCAAACATTCTGAAATCAAAATCAGTGTTGCTAATCTCAAAAATCAAATGATCTAAAGCTTCAAACGTTTTAGGAATGGATTGGAGTAATTCATGAATAGTTTTAGTATCTTTGTTTTTAAATAACCAAAGATCTCTATCTTGTACAGCTTCAACAATCCTTACTAAACGGTTGTTAAATAAATAATTGCTATCACCAGGTTGTCTATAATTAAGAACATAGTCGAGAGCTAAACCAGCACCAGATTTATTTTCATCTATCAAAACATCAACTCGACAAGTAATTTTATTTTTGATAATATAACTAACACCATCTGCATTAACTGTTTCAGGAATATCAAATTTACCGTAACCACCCCATTGTTGAGCTGCTGTGAGATGATGATCTAACATAATGATCTTTTTAGCTGTTTTGCTCGCTTCTTTTAATACTCCAGGAGTATAAGAGAAATCTACAATATAAACATTTTTATCGGCGACATCAGGAATAGGTTCATTATAATTGACAGCAATGAATTCGCATTCTTCATCTAGTTCTTTGAAATAAAGATACATGATATACGCTGACATAAAACCATCTTGGCAACCAGAACCATGATAAAGACAAATATTATTCATTCACTTCTTTCGTGTTAATTTCTGAGGACCATAGGTACTGCGACCCATTTGAGATAATCTATCTTTTTTAGGTTTAAATCATCATTTACTTGTGTAGTATATGCAACAGCTTGCAATGCTGTTAGGTTAGTAAGTTTCCTAATAGTCGTATTATTTTTAGAGTTATAAAACGTTGACATTATTAATCCTTTTTTACATAAAATATTTTGTCTCTATTATTTTTACATCTCATTACTGTAATATGTGACTGAAATAAAATAAAAAAAAAAATTATACTTAAGCAGAATTTTCTCTGCTTAAGTATAATGACAATTTATTTAGTTCCTTTAGGTTTAATGATCTTCTTTTTAAACTCATCAACTAAAACAGATCTATCAGCAATTGTTTCTTCTTCAATTTTAAGTGGTTCTTCTACAGAACAATCTACAAAATTAATATTACCACCTGTGCCTTCATCTACAACCATACCAGCTTTGACAGCTTGTCTAGCATCACAATTAAAAACTTCCATACTAAAGAGAGCTGCTTTAGAGCCAGAGCCGTATGCTATCTTCTTATTTTTATCAAATTTATCAACGAATAATGAAGCTTGTTTATATTCAAAACTATAATTGTTTTCTGAAGCAATAATAAGTAGTCTAAATTCTGATAATGAACTTGATTTTAAAAGTTTATTAATACGAACGATTTCTTCAATGTCTTCACCGTTTCTTAGAAAATCAAAAAACTTATTGCCTGTATGTGAATCCCCTGAAGTTGCAACGGCTAAAATTGTCTCACCTCTAAATTTAGATTTTAAATTTATAACTATTTTACTTTTATTATTATCACTACAACGATTGGTATGAGTGCCACACTTTACACATTTATAAGATGATTCTGTTGCTATAATAGTACTACGAGTATCTGCAGCTAGTATTTTTCCATCAAAAACGATTGTAGTCATAATTAGTTTTCTTTAAGTTAGTTAAGTGATTTTTAGATATTTAGTTTAATATTAAGCTGCCATTTGAACTTTGATAACTAATAAGCTCAAAAGCACTTTTAGCTTCATTTACATATACTTGCTTCAAGCTATATAGCAATTTGATAATTTAAAGATGGGTTTGAGATATAATCACAAAGTTGGAAATCATCAATGGTAAAACCAAAAATATTATTTTTTTCTGGGTTAATTAGCATTCTAGATAATTTATGAGTTTTTAATTTTACTTGTTCTTTTGCAACATCAATATGATTCTTATAAATATGTAAGTCTCCAAATGTATGGATAAAATCGCCAGGTACCATATCAACACATTGAGCTACCATTAATAACAATAAAGAATACGATGCTATATTGTAAGGAACACCAAGCATCAAATCTCCACTACGCTGATATAATTGACAAGATAATTTATATTTAGGTATTTTCAATTTCTCAAATTTCTCTCTAATTTCTAATAAAGTCATTTTATCATTATCTATTAAATTTCTTTTTTCAGCTTCTTTTAATAGATTAATAGGTTCAACAATAAATTGGAATAAAGTATGACAAGGTGGCAAAGCTTGTTTTAAGCTATCTATGTTTTCAGAAAAACTTTTTTTATCATCAGGAATTAATTCAGGATTCCAACCTGATACTATATGTCTTCTTGAAAAAGGATTATTTTTTAAATTAAAAATCAATTCTTCAATCTGATTAATTATAATCTTACGTCTTACTATATAACCTTCATCAACATTAAGATCTTTGATTATCAATCCATTTAACAACGAATCTTTGTAAGTTTTGTTTTCGTAATTTCTAAGAGTTTCATCGCTGACTCCTAGATATTCAATAACATCCTGACGTAATGCAAATATCTTATTACTTCCATCTTCAAAGATTATTTCCATTGGTCTGAGTTGCAAGTTACTCAAAGAAATGTTATAATCTCTTTTTAAAAATACACATGTAGTAACGTCGTAACAGTTAGAACCATAATAATCTTTATCTAAGTTATAATTATAAGAATCTATTTTCCAATGTTCATAAAATGGTAATCTACTTAAATCTTCTAAGAAATATTCGAAACATAACCATCTTGGCGATACATAAACTCCTTTACCACCATAAGTATCATAATTAGGATTTTTTGGATTATAACACCTAACAATCATATTAACCCATAAATCATGAATCTTAGATTCAAAATTTTTCTTAGGCTTTCCATAACACGCTACACCTAAAAAATAAGGTGAATATTCATCTTTTATTGTACCCATTCTTATAGAAGGTCTAGACACAATCTTACAATTTAACGATTCGTTAAATTGTATTTTATACATTGTATTTCTTTTATCTTCTAAATTATCAACTTTACCTAAAATAGAGTAATAAAATCCGTCATTATTTTTATTATTAATTCCTAAATCACATACAAAATCTGACTCTATCTTTTCTAGTTTAGGAATATGTACTTTTCCTTTTGGAGGTCCACTTTTTCTTTTAAAAATTATAGCTTCTTTATTATGCACCGGCCATCGAGTCCAAACCGCTGAATATATCGGACCCAAGTCGTTATCACTGTTTGCCCAATCGTTCCAAATATTAACATTATTATTCTTAAGATAATTAATGTTTGTATCACCACTCAAGAACCAAAGAAGTTCATATATAATTGATTTTATACCCATCTTTTTTGTTGTTAAAAGAGGAAAACCATTTTCCATTTTAAAACGTATTTGTCTACCAAAAACACTTATAGTGCCTGTATTAGTTCTATCATCTTTTGAAACACCGTTTAATAGAACATCATTTACTAAATCAATATATTCTTTCATTAATATTCCTTATTAAATATAAGAGAGATTGTCAATACCTTCAGTCGTGATTTAGAGAGCAGATTGTGATAATTTTGCATGTGTATCTTTCTTTTATTAAACAGTTAACAGTAAAACATATTGATTGTAAGAAATATAAATTCTTTTGTTTGTATAATAGCCATAAGTTTTTTTAGATGACGATGGATTCCTATTGAGTACGTTAGTTGGAAATATTTTGAATTTAGCACTAGGACTCAAATCAATATCTTCATGCTTTTTAGGGTATTTGATATGGTAAACTTTAGAAGACATTGCATTTTCATCTAAAATTTTAATAACTGGACCTAAAACTTTTTCTTTATCGTTAGTCTTTTTATTCATCTTTAAATTACCTTTTTAGAGGACATAAAATGAATAAAGCTAATATTTTTTATACGTCATAAAACCAGTGGGTAACATTCCACTGGTTTTATGACTATATCTGTCTTTCATTTTCTTTTAACTTCTCTTCTAATACTTGAATAGCTTTTGTCTTCCAACAAGACCAACACCAACCACGAGCGTCATGATAAACTACATTCAAATCGGTTTTATGGTTTGTATGATCTTCTTCCTTAGCAGTAACGATGATTTTTTTATTCTCATCATCAATATTTTCTAAAACACTATTTAAACCTTTACCACCATCTTGAGTTAGGTTTATAAACTCATTATCCTTCTACAAAGCTTTTGGATAATGAATTTTTCATGGTAAGAACATCCATTTCGGTAAAATATTTCTTCCTTTATCATCAAAACAATTTGTTTCTTTGATAAGGTTGTCTTCATTTATGGTTAGAATTCTAAAACCTTTTTCACATTCTTCATATGTACCACTCCTTAAACCAAATAAACGATCTGCTGTTGATGCTGTTACTTTTAGTTTTATTCTTAGTTCAATGAGTTCTTGTGAACTGTAAACTTGGTAGGACATGTATTTTCTCAAAAAGTATAGGACATACGATTTGAGAAAAAATACATTTTAACGAGAGTGTTTTCTCTTTAACCTAGCTATTTTATCTTCCATAGAAGTTGGGTTTAGAATTTGTTCTCTAAGAGGTTTACCATCAAAATCAGCTAGATAGGTTTTACTGTACTTTCTGACAGCTTCTTTAAATAGCAATGAACTAGTATCTTCATAGACACCGTCTTCTTGATAGTTTCCTTGTCTATCTAAACCCATTAAAACAATAAAACGGGGTTGCTTAAATTCATTGAAAGAATTGTACGATTCATTCTTGGTATTGAATTTAAATACAGGTGTTCCTTTTTCAGTGAATTTATAATGAGCAAAATAAAATTGTTCGTGATTAACTTCGTGGATAATTTCATTATAACCAGACAACATCACATGATTGACTATACCAAGAGGTATGCCAATCATGGATAGCTGATTTATAATAATTCCAAAATTCTGATGAGAATTCAAATTCATAACTTGTTTAGTCTCCTATTTTATACATTAGAAACATGTTAAAAAGAAAGAATACAATTACGCATAGCATAAATGCCATACGTATTTTTTGCATTTGTAAATTATTCTAGTTCACCTAGAAAGAGTTTAATCTTGTTTTTAATAGAGGTCAAACCTCCTTGAACAAATTCTATTTTAGAGAGATCGCAACTTGTTTTAAGACTCTCTACAACAGCATGACTAGAAAACTTTGTAACAATGATCAAGTCAGTATTTTTGGCTTTATGTTTCACATCATGATTTAAGTATTCAGAGCCATCAATTGTGAGATATTTTCTATCATTAAAATATTTTTTGATATTTTGAAACTTACTAGCATCTAGTCCGTAAATGTAAATTGTTTTAGGCTCTTTTTGAACTTCTACAATATCAACAGTCTGATATTTATCACCCACTAAAACTTCTAGAGTCTTCTTAGGTGAAATAACAGGTTCAGTATGTACTGTAATTTCTTTTTCAGGTTTAGGATCTGATTTGATAGGACCAAAAATACTCTCAATTTCTTCACGAACGATTTGTCGGATTTCAGCTTCAGTAAACATTCGTGAAGAAATGTTATTAGAGTCTGGCACGAAGCTAACCGATTGTGAATCAAAAGGATTATTGTTATCATCAAGGATGGTAGTCTTGACAAAATGTGGTTTCTCAACCATTACCTTAACAACAGGTTCTGGTACTTTAACCTCAGATACCGGCGTATTTACACTAACCTTAACTTCTTCTTTACTTCCAGTATCTTTAGACAAGATTGCATCGATGACTAATTGAGGTAACTTCTTGTTAGAATCTTCAATCAAATCACTGATAGATTTATAAAGAAGAACGAACTTAGCATCTAACAAATTAGCAAAAGTATCTATAGTAATATCATTGAGTTTAGGATAAGATATATTATCAGGTAAATCAGTCAAAACTTCTTTTAGAGGTTTTGATGGCATTTTTATTTTAACAGCATTTTCAAGAATATCTTTCTCTTGTTTGTCTTTTTTTATTTTGTACTCAAAGTATTGGTTTTTCAAAACATTCACAGAACTATAAGTACCCAACTTCTTCCTTCTATGCGGTGGTAGTTCAGATTGAAATTTTTGAAACAACTCTATGTTTGAAGATGGAGGAAAAATATTAATACCTAATAGATAATTTTCAATGGATCTAAATACTAACATACTCTCATCATAAGTCCATTGAATATATTGTTTTTTAACAGTTGTCATAATTAATATTTCCTAAAGTTAGTTAAGTGTATATGAATCCAAACTAATAATATATCATTGAAAATATTTGCATTAAGTCATAAATACATTACTTAGGATTTACCCTAAGTAATGTATTTATGTAATCGTCTTTAAAAAAATCCCTATCTGTCTGTCTTCTTCATCTATATGCTTTAATAAATATTGACGTATTGAATTAATAAAATAGTCTTGTCTAAGATTATTTAATAAGTTTTTGTCTTTCATTAAATCGGCTAGTTTATATAAAATAGTTTCATGAACTTCTTTGTGATAATTTATATATGTATAATTTATGCTTTGCATAAACTCTTCTTCATGAATAAAATGAAGCTTCATTTTATTCAAAAAATTCTTCACAAACAATTAGCAGTGTTTCTTTATTATTAAAATTTTCTTTAATTTTATCAGAAAATAATATTAAATCATAATGTTCTTTATCTACAGATTCAATATTAAGTTTATAATGGAAAAAATATTCATGTTCCATAATAAACCTTATTTAAAGAAAGGTTTATATTTATTTGAACGTACTTTAAAAACCATTTCAGTATGTTCACGATTTATAAAACAAGCTGTTCTTGTACCGTAAATAGGTTTCTTACTTTTCATACAAGTGTGTTCTACATTATCAAACCAAATTTGAGGATCACAGCCTTTACGTAAACCGCAAGCTCTACGATCACTGTTAACACCACCTAGGCCACCATTAAAACTGCTGTCAACGAACTTTATTCTTTCTATAGGATCTTTGACCATGTAGAGTCTTTTAAAATCATCCTGGGTTTTTAAAACAACAGCTGCTAATTGAAGATCTGGTCGTACATAGATATTATCCCAACTCCACTCCCGCAATATTGGATGCTTATCTTTCATTTCCTGTAAAGCATCAAAACGAATACTACCATCTGTTCTATATGCTTTTGTGAATTGAAAAAATCCAACTCCAAGTTCTCGTGAAGTTTTTAGTTGTGATCTTGGATCCCAGCACCGCTTGTGTCGCAAACTTAAACAACTTTCTTGTTCACCAAGTCCAGCTAGAACGTAAGGCATTGGATGATCAGGCCAGTATTTAAGTTGTTGTTCTCTTAACAAAGGAACATATAGTTTTGCTTTGTCAGGTATGAAAGTCTTTACATTTTGAGCTAAAGAATTCAATGAAAATAGAATTATAATTAAAGCTATAATTCGTTTCATTTTAGAGCCCCTTGCCAAAGAGACTAACCAGACCAAAGAAGACAATAGAATAAGCTACAGCTAATAGACCTGCACCAGTACTACCTTCTCGCGCTTTAGCTGCTGTAGTTTGAAAATCCCCTTCAGGATAATCAAAGAGAGCTTTACGACCATAATGCGCAAACGCTAATGCAAGAATAGCTTTACTGAAAATTAACAAACCTGCAATTGTAGAACCACCAAAGGGTAAATTTTGTAAAATACCTGAGTCAGGGTCTGAGACAAACAAGGCAGCTAAAACAACAAAACTACCAATAGCCATAAATAAATCACGATATCGCATAAAATACTCCTAGTTGAAATTACCATTGTAACCAAATTGGTTTACTATTCTTATAAGATTCTAAAGCTTGATTTTCTTTATCAGTAAACTTAGACAAGTTCTTTGATCTTTGTTTATCTTTACAACCTCTCGAGAATGCTGTATCTGCCCCATGAGCACCACCAGAACGCAGCGTAAAGCCATCCTTTTGTAACTTGGTAGCAATCTTAGTCATAAGAGACAAAATCTCTTGTGGGGTCTCTCTACTACCTATTCCTGCGTAATATTTCATACTTTAAATTAAAACTGACCTAGTGTCAGTATATGTTGATGAACAGTTATATCTTTAACTCTAAATGTTTCGATGGGTGAAATAGTCATAATTATTTATTTTGAAAAGTTTTCTTAATTTGAGATATTCTAGCCGATGATAAATTAAATATTTCCATAGCTGTTTTTCTCCTATTATTTTTATCTAATTGCATAATAGAAGCATCGCGCAGCTTAGTAATAGTAACTTGAAGTTCATTGAGTTGTTGAGCTTCTGTATCTGATAAAAAATATCCTCTATCAATAAAATCTTGTTGTTCTTTTAATTTAATTAAAGCGTTATTTAAAAGCATATTTATATTAGTCATGGTATATTTTCCTTGTTAATTAAATATCTACAAAGTCAGCTCTTAGTTTTGATCTAAGAGTAGGATTTTCTAAAGCTAAAGTTTTTCTGAGTTCTTTGTTATTAGTTAACCTATTGTAATTAGCTTTCTCTAATAACATATTTTCATTGCCACTTTTCACGAACATCGATACCGCAAGCAGTTGATCCAAAATGGGTGTCTTATCAAAATAAACACAGAGGTCTGCAATAAAGATATCGGATTTGGTATAGAGATTCAAATTGTAAGGTGTGTGACGACCACAATACTCTGTTGCTCTGAGTAACATGTTCTTCTTCTTAGATAAGACAAACTTGAAGTCAGATTCAGGATGACTCACTTCAAAAGAATCACCACCTAAAAAGATTTTCAAATCTTCTTCCATACCAAAGTTTTCAATCAACTTCAAAGCTCTCTTGATAGAACTCTTGATTGATTTCTTTATCAGTGGACCCTTCTTAGCTTTGAGACTTTCGTAGAGTTGAGAACGATTAAATGTTTGTCCGGTACTGGTATAATAAACAAAAGGTGTGTTAATAAAACCTGTTGTCGAAGTTGTTATTATATTAGACGTAGGCCAGTATAAAGTAGTACCAGTACTAGTTGTTGAAAAGTATTGTCCTGGAAGAATATTACATGTAGTAGTTGCAGTTGCAGTTGTCAACGGTAACATAATACCTGATGATGTACCATAAAAAACTGGCATGAATACCACCTTTATTTATTATCCACCTACTACTGGTCGAATAGCGACAGAGTTTTTATCAATGACATCTTCAGCTTTGTTAGCTTTTTTGATGGTAGCAATCTCTGAGCGACCTTTGCGTTTGACAAGAGTAGCCTGATCGTTTTTGACTAAGGACGCGATATCTCTGTCATCCATATCGGAGATCATCTTCTCAAACTGCTTGTCTGTGACAATGATCTCTTCAGTCTGGTCAATATTTTTCTCAGTGATCTTGACTTTGCGTTTAAGACGATTAAAGGCAATCTTCTTTGTGGTAAAGAAAACATAACCTTCTTTCATCTTCTTGCGAACCATCTCTAAAATTTGTTCTTTATTATGTTCATCCCAGACAATTTGAATATCTCCGCAGAGGTTCATAAAACAACACGATCCATAACACTCTTGCTCAATTACTTCTGTATTCATTTTATTAAATTCCTTATTAATCAATCACAAAAACATCAATATCTGTTACTTTGATATAATCTGAGTTATTCATTTTATATTTTAATTCCGTTCATTAATCGCATTGGAATGTGTTCTTTAATATACTTGAAGCCTGGATAGAATTCAATAATAGGTTTATAGAGTTCTTGAAGTGAAATAGGAATCGTGAGTGTTTCTGTTTTCATGTCTGTGACTTGGTCAAAAGTCATTCTGGCATACTTAGGTTGTTCTTTTTCTTCTTCAACAACGGAGACTTCTTTTTTATTAAAGGCAATTGTAATAATGTTGGTCATGGCATTAGAATATAGTTATCAGGTACTGTGATCTTATCTGTTTCATCTTCATCGTAATTTACTTGAAAGAAATGCTCAACTGGGCACTTAATTACTTTAATACCTGTAAGATTTGTGTGCATTGGTGTCATCTCAGTGACTTTACCACATTCAGGTCACCAATTCTTTTCAAACATTTCCCAAGTCTTTTGACACGGTTTCTTATGATCTTTAAGCATTTTATTTTCAATTCTACGAACAGTAGTCTTAGATAATTGACATCTTAAACTAAAATTAAAAGTATTTAGTTTAAGAGACTTTCTAATTTTTTTCAACTGATCTGGAAAATCAACATGATCTTTGTCTAAAAGTTTTTTAAGCATTGATAATATTCTCGTCTTGTATTACTGATCTCTTTTAAGTAATATGTGATTGTAATAAAATGCTTCAAAGCATTTTATTGATTGCTTCGTATCTGTATTGCATTTCACTGTTAACTCTGCTAAGAAAAATATCTATGTCTTTATTATACTGTTCTAACGATCTTGATTTTTGATATTTTATTCTTAGAGATTCACACTCTTTAATAATAATTGGTATCTTTTTTAAAGCCGATAATAATACACTTGGTCCTACTATTTTAGCTGAATATAAATCAGCTTCTATTTCTTTTTGTCTTTGTGATATAGAAGTATTGATAACGTCATGTTTTTTAACAATATGACCAATCTCATGATAGTAAATAGATTTAAACTCAGGCTCTGTTAATCCTGTTTTTAAATACATACTCATAAAAACCACATTTCTATCTATACCAGAAATCACTAAGGAATTAAAAAATCTCTTAGATAATAAAGAGCATCTTCCAGAGACCGCACCACCGACTTTTAATACATTGAGATTACTGGTTATAAATAGTTCTAGTTCCATATTCTATTTTTTAATAATCTCTAAGACAAATATCTTCTTATCTTGATCAATACTTGATTTTAAAGGTGCTAAACATACAGGACAGTCTACACTGTCTTTTACTTCAACAATAATTTTGACTTCTTCATCTAATGTTTGTAGACGATTACATAACTCAGAAATAATGGGAGAGTTTTCTCTACGTTCATCTAACATTCTTAAGAGTTCAGTGTTTGTTAAATAACTTAATGTTCGTAAATTAATCATTTTGTTTTTCTCTAAAGTATCATCTTATTAGATAATGCCGTAAAAATTACAAAAAAAAAATCATAGAATCCAGCATTCCTTCTTAAGGGAATGCTGGATCTTTTGACATTGGCAATTTACTGAAGAATGATTTAAACATTCTATATCAATTAATTATACAGATAACATTCACATAAAGAATGTTATCTGAACCATAATTGATATTTCTTTATTAATAGAATGATTAAATGTATATCTCTTACTCAAACTCCAATATAGAGACTTGGACTGGTTTTAAACAGATAGATCTCTACTTGCTTATTTGTCTACGAGAGAACTGGTTAGCAACCAATAATGAGTTCTATAATAAATGGAACCCTAGATAGTATTTGAGCGTAGCAGAGAGCCTATGAAGACTCTCTGGCCTTGAATCACACAAGGACCTTACCTAGCACACTACCTACTTACGAGTTGCTTTGCTTGCAGCTTTTTCAGGAATCGAACAAAGGCCAGAAGGAGCACCAAAGATTGGTAGACTCAACGCCTTGCACAAAGGCAAGTAATTGTTGGTCTCACTGGCGTACTTTTCAGCAGCAGCAATCGCATCCAAGTTTGCCTTGGACGCATCCACTTGATTGCGTGCAGCACGAATCTTTTGCACTTGCTCAACTTTTATAGCTTGGGCAATTTCAAGCAAAGAATAGATTTCTTTGGCAGCAGCACGAGCAGCAGCTTTTTTCTCTTCAGCCTTGATCTCAATCAGAGCCTCCTTGATGTCAGGAGCCACCAAATCAAGGTTAAACTCCTTTTTGACTTCAGCAGTAGTTGTTGTGTCTGCCAAAGCAATCAGTGATGTGACGTTGATGTAACTAGATTTGCTCATGAAGTTTTTTCCTTTTTAGTTTACGAATTGTGAATGTGGATAAATAGGTTGCCAGAATGTTTTGATTGGTTGGTTTACTTTTGGATTAGTAAATTCAATCTTCTGTACAGTTTTTTGTTCATACGCGTAGGTGATTTTATTTTTGATCTCAATATGTGGTAAATTATCTCTCTCAAAATACTTGACCTTATTCAAAGCCATGTTAATCTTATTCCAAGTTCTCTTTGTAACAAAACACCCACTGTTCTCGATCTCCATGCGTCTTACAGTAGTATGTGTCAAAGAACAAAAAGTAGCAAAAGAATATGAACTCATGTTTAGATTTTCACGAATCAGTTTAATTTGCTTTGGAAAATAAATTGAAGTATGAGATAAGAGATATTTCATTTTTAATTTTAAAATAGAATTGTAACCAAATTATTACGATGAAAAATAATAATTACAAAACTGTTTCAAACTTCTTGGTGGTATCATTCCAGAGGTTATTTACTGCGCCTTGTGGTGGAATCGGGTGAATCAGTTTCTGTTCTACACAGTGAAAACACAACAAGTCACCATCGTCAGTGATCCTAATTTCATGATGCTTTGCAACATTGTCAGCAATGAACGCTGTCAACTTCTCTGTTGAATCGATAATGGCTGGTTCAGGATAAGAACCATCCATGGCCATGCAATAGCCTTTAAAAGTTTCATCAAGCATTTTTAACTCCTATTGAAAATATTGGAATAAAAGAAGAACATAAATATCAGAAGATTTAACTGCCTTATTCTTGAGTCCAGCTAAAACAAATTTCGATGCAATGACCTTCAGGTGTTACACGGTGTTGGACGATTGCAACATAAATCTCAACGTCTTCATCCATTTCAAAGTTTTCCATATTATCATCTGGATCTTCAAAATAATCTGGTTCAAAATAGCGCTGATCCATCATAGAACGCGGCACAATCACCAAATCATTTACTTTAGGAACACACTGCATCTCTAATACAAAACCATCGTCATCATTACAAGCAGTATTCCAATCATCAAAAAGAATCTTCATTATTTTCCTAGTTAAAAAGTTTATTGACAACGTTATTCTCAATATAGTGATATGTGGTTGAAAATTATTAGAATACATATTTGTACACTAAAAAAAAAATAGATAATAATCCGAGCACCTTTTATGGTGCTCGGATTATTATTTTGTTATTTTATTGAGAGTAAGTTGTCCACGCATCATGCAAATACCAACTTGATACACCACCTGCTGCTGCATCAATTTGTGTAATGTACGCAAGGATAGCTGTTGGATCATTCACAAGAATGGTGGTCAGACTTGGGTTGGCGTTAGTTGCCATAGTGCGAGGTACACCATTGTTCGATGTATTCTTTGCATTCAAGTAAGTCAACGAATTGTTATCTACCACGATCACGTTCAGAACATGATTATTTGTAAAATCCAAAGTTGTCAACTTATTAAACGTAGCCCAGAAATCAGTAAGCAAGGAGTTGTTGCTGGTATCGACTGTCACCAAACTGTTGTAGTGCAAATAAACCCTTTCAAGATAAATGTTCTTGCTCAGATTCAATGTTGTCAATCCACCATTGGATAGAGGTTCTTTGTTTTGAAAATCAATTTCACGAAGAATGGTGTTCTTCGTGATATCAATAGAAGTGATCAAATTATCACCCGTTCCAAGCAAATCCAAATTAACCAACTTACTGACATCCAAAGAGGTGAGTTTGTTATCCCAAAAAGAAACCCAAGTCAAAGCTGTATTTTTAGAGAGGTCAACAGATGTCAAAGCATTGTGTTCGACTTGCAACGATGTCAAACTGACAAAGTTCTCGATACCAGTCAAACTAGCAATTGCGTAGTTCTTGCTGATAACCAACTTATCAACATTGGTAATCTTTGAAGTAAGGACATCACCACTGATCACATCATCCAAACCTGCATCAATCAAAGCTTGCTCAAAACCAGCATCAGGAATCAACGTGTTGCTTGGCAGAGTTGATGTATCCACTGTTAAAGTAGTTGTTGTAGCAAGGACAGTTTCAGGTGCTGCACCTACTGCCATAGCTCCTGTTTTTACGACTGGACCTGTTGGTGTAATGAGGACAGGTGGTGTCACGACAGGTGGCGTTGTAGGATTCAAAACTGAAGGTGATGTCACGTTAGGAGCTGTAACTGTAGGTACAGCACTACCACCTCCACCACAGGCTGACAAAATAACTGTTGCTGCAATAACAATGAAATATTTACGCATGATGTTTCCTATTAAAATAAGATTAGAATCACGATTGATTCTTTTCTCATATTTACTATATATGTCTGAAAAAATCTAAAGCAAAGAAAAAAAAGAACATAAATACTAGTAGATTAATCTACTAGTATTTATTACTTAAAGAATTGATCTACTATCTTCATTGGTTGCTTTACTCATTTGATTTCAGAAACTGATCTCAGAAATTTTAATTGATTTCAAATCAATAGCAATCCATATATCACCTTCATATTCAGTGATCACTAATTCACGATTGTATTTTTCACTAAATACAGTAAATGTTAAAGCATCACTGACGCGTTCCATAAACTCTAAGACTTCTTGATGCTTAGCGTTTCTTGCGATATCAATACAACTTCTTTCTTCAAGTAGTAACTTGTAAGCGTAAGAATTGGTTTCAGTCGCGATTCTATTATTGAGATCGTTAGACGCATAAATACGACCAGCATCTTCTTTCATGATCAGTTCGTAGAGATCTTTGTAATCAAACTTAAAGGCCTGTACACCTGATTCAACAAACTGATTAAAAACAATCAACAGAGCTTCAGCATACTTAAAAGCTGGATCGTCTTTGCAAGGCTTGAAACTATTTAAAACTTCAAGTACAATTTTCTTCATTTCGTCTTCGTTCATTATATTTCCTTATAAAGTGAGACTATCAAGATCTATATTGTTATTAAGATTCTTTATAGCGTTTTTAATATGAATTGGAGCACGCAGCTTACCAACTAAAACGTGACAAGAAATCTTAGGATCTAAATCTTTAGCATATTTTTTTATCATTGCTAAATTAACTTTATGGCTTTCATATCCACAATACATCAATGCTTGTAAAAGCCTAACATGATTATCACTAAGGGTATTAAGATAATCTTTGAAGAAAACTTTTTTAGGACCATCAGGAAGACTAAACCTAGGATCAGTTGCTGTCACTAATAACACACCTTCTTCACGATGTTCTGAAGCAATTTTTTGCCTTTCCTCTTCTATCATTGCGCTATGATGAAGTGTAAAATTTTTTACAATCTCTTCAAAGATTTGATTCTTAGACATGATGTTTTTCCTTATTTAAAAATAGGCATAAATTAGAATGAGAAATCTCATTCTAATTTGATTGTGGTGGTAGCACCGTCGGGGTACGATCCCGAATCTGCACGATTAATTTCAAGAGACTTAATAGGCCGTAGGTGATTTGAACACCTGACCAAGGAATTCAGGTTTGTGTAATTTTCATTACTCCCTGGACTATATCACCATCCTTAATTTAATAATAGGATGTTGGGCGCTCTAGCTGGTTATTAAAAGGACTATACCTTTCCAGTAGTCTCTGAACTTTCTAAGAATGTATTCTTAGCTTAGCTTAGGATTGGCATCAGCATTATCTGTTAAGCTTTCCCTAAGTTCACCCAATTTTCAATATTGATTACTCAATAAGGTCACCATTTTCGATGAGTTCCCTGCTCTGACCAACTGAGCTAACGGCCTATTAAGTCTCCTAACTATATTCAATTAAATGTTTTAATGTACTTGAATAACCTTTACTCCATAAGGATTTAAAAGGTTCTTGGAGTTCCAAGATCATTTATGTTCTCCTTATGGAATTGTTGGTGCTCTCGCTCATAATCGAAATGAGATCTCCGCGTTACAAATGCGGTGCTTGACCTTCCAGCAACAAGAGCTGTTATTTATGTAGGTTTGCCACTAGCCTAACGGGGCAGGTTTTTTCTTTCTCTACCGACTGAGCTATTGAGGAATGTTATTACTTAATATTTTTTGTAGATAAAATCTTTTGTGCTGACATTTGATTAATCGTCATATTAACAATGTCTTTGAGAGTTATGGAATCTTTATATAAACCATATTGATATTCTTCTAGAGGAAAATCAATATGATCTACAACAAATTTTAAAACTTCAGGATCTGAAATAGTGACTATTTCTTGTTGTTTAACATTTGTTTTAATATTAGTCGATTCAATATAAAACTCAGTTGCAGCAACACCTTCAGCAGTTTTTACAATACCGTGACGAATCTCGTAAACTTTTTCACATTTCATGATGTTTCCTTAGTTAATTTAAATCGTTAATTTCTTCGTTGATGAGATCAGTGAAAAACTTATTCAACTCTTTCTTTTTGATTTTCATCCAGAGCTTTTTAGCTTTACCTGGTGCGGGTGCACAACATGAACATTTCCATCCACCAGGACCAATGCCCTTTGAGGTGATTCGACGATACAAAGCTTTCTTTAACATGATTATGTCCTTATTTAAGATCATATACTCATGTTGTACTCCTTTTTAAAAATAAATTAAAATCACTTAATGCCAGACTCCGGAATCGAACCGGAACGCCCCTTACGGAAGCGGCAGATTTTCTTCACACTGCAATTTTCATTGCTAAAAAATAATATTTATTTAGTGCGCTGGACTTTGTCTTGATCATAACTTACTTGTGGTAAGTCTTAGATCCCTGCCGTCAAGTCTCTACACGTTCTTTCTATTAAGAAAGCTTCGCTCGGCGTTACCATGGCTATTGCCGAAGGATTCACCGAATTTGACAGGATTCACATAGATACTTTCGACATCTAGTGCTCAATTTATGTTAAAGTCTGCAGTGTCTACCTATTTCACCAGTCTGGCATTAAGTGACCTCTTTTAGCTCTATATCATAGGTTAAAGTGTTATTTTTTACACATTCTAAATTAATGGCCTGGCGTAGTTGAATCGAACAACTATTAAAAGTGTAGAAGACTATTGTATTATCCATTATACGAACACCAGTTTTATCTCAAATACAACTTTTTGAACTGTATTTGAGATACCCTCTATTTCTAAAGGGTAGATGTTTAGAGCTGCATCTCATTCACAGTGTTCTCATATCAATGATATATGAGTGTATTTTTTTCATTTACATTAGATTAATTACAATTTCTTTCTCGTCAGTTAAATGAAATTATAATAAAACATAATGCGCTCCAAAACTAAATACCATGCGTAAAAAGGTATCCAACAAAAGAGAGTAGACCAAAATCCTTTAGCGATCACAAATCCAGCAATCCAGGCTACACCTAAGATTGCTGTGATAAGTGTTTTGACTAGGTAAATAAAAAATAGATAAAAATTATCATTCATTATTAAAAGGCAGTTTGTAATTCCGTGATGGTTATTTCAACATCTTTGAGACGCTCTATCAAATCTGTTTCATCTTTTGCAATCTTTGAAGCGTTATGAGTTTGTTCAGACTGTACTGTTACTTTAAGCCCTAACTCTCTTAATTTTTTACTAATGAGAGCTATTGCGTGACCTTTACCTGATTTATCAGGTCCTGATATATTGATATTAATCATGATTGAATTCTTTAGCTTTGGTTTTAGGATATGAGCGTCTCTTCAGAGGTGTTACAATCACACGATAAGCTACATCGATAGGAATGTTATTTTCCTTACACATTAGAGCGGCTTCGAATGTGTTACCACGATCAGAGAGTTTGATTGCTTCTTCGACACAATCAAATTCATTTTTATTGAATCTACGCATATTTTATTTAGATGAGATCTTTTGTGACACATTAGCTACTGAGAAAGCCGTAATGACTGTTACAAAAATAACAGATAAAATACCCTCATTGATTTTACCAAACCAACATAAAAGAGTAGCTAATAAAACAACAATGATAGAGAGGGTATATTTTCTACCACCCATTTTAGCTAAATAATCGATATTAGTTGCTAATGAAGAATTATCAACGATTACTTCTGACTCAACCATAATTTAACCTCTTTAATAGTCTATATAAAACAAGATTGTTCTATACGATTATCAGACAGGTTCATTACTTTCTACCTCAGTGATTTTCTCAAGCTCTTTGGTCAGTTTGGGTGGATCGATGCGTCTGAGCCAGATACCTGGAAAGTCTGCTACAGAGGTTGTTATGTATTGACCCATGTCATCAAACTTAACCAAATCTTTTCCAATACAGGTATACATCGGTCCATATAAACGGTGATCCAATCCGAAATCACCATAAATACGTTTATCAATGGTAACGAGTTTGCCTACATTGGGACTCTTGGGTCCTGCTAACCCATTAATGACAATACAAATATCACCTGCACCTAAAGGCTTTTGCATTTTTAATCTCCAACCAAAGCAAATTTTGGATCAAAAGAAATTTTAAAACAATCAATATTGTGTTTTTTGCAATCATTGCAAGGTACTGGACATTCGTTGTATTTCTCAACGACTTTTTCTTTCTTTCCAAAGATAGTATCCCAGTTGTTTGAGAACTGTTCTTTAGAAATTGAGAACGGACGAGCACCTGAACCTTTACCGCCGTCAGACATAATTAAACTTTCTTAATTAAATTTTATATAACAAATTGAGTTCTTCAATCGCTTCAGTTCTTAGATCCTGAATCAACATGTATGTTCTTTCAATCTCTGATGTTTCTAATTTGAGTTCATCATTGAATGATTCTAGGACCTCATTGAGTCTTACGTTATAAGCGTTTACTTTTTCATCATCGTTAGTATCAAAACCTTTATCGTAAATCTCATCGAAGATATCAGAGAGTGCTTTGACACGACTCTCATCAATCGTAGGATAAATGAGTTTTAACCCTTTAAAAATAAAATCTCTATGAGATGTTCTCATATCCGCAATGACTGCTGTAATCGCAGGCGATGGAGTTAATGTGTTATCCATTGACTTCTTTCAATATTTTTTTCATGAAACGGTCTGATTCATGAAAAGCTTCTAACTGGATACGACGCAGTGTCTCGTCTTGCATTTGATCTGTGGCATCTAAACCCATCTCCATCAAGTCAGATTCACGCAGCGTCATAGACAGTAGTCTGGTAGTCAAATACCGCTCTTTGATTGTTATACAGACATCTAGAGCTTCTTTCATACCAACGATAGCTTCTTGGGTATAAACCGCTTGAGCTAAATTATAACCTATCCTGATTCTGAATGTTAAATTGTACCAATCAGTGGGAGTTTGCTTATTGTCTAGAAAAGCTTGAAAGGATTGACGAGGCACTTTCTTGATTTGATCTTGGAGTGCTTTAGGTACAGCTATTGTGATAGGGTTGTAAGTTTTGAGCTTACGCTTCTTTTGTGTCAATATCATTACAAGTCTCCGTAGAATTTCAGTTCAGTGTTAATGAAAGAGACACCATACTCTAAATCGTCGACGGAGTCAGCCAATTTATGTGCTGCAATAATTGCTTGGTCTTTATCTTGATAGACATAAGATGTTCCCCAGATATCTTGCATATAAGCACCAAGGTTGTGAGGATCTTTTTCCTTATAGTATTCAAAGTTATCAATGGCTTGCGCCAGTGCAACACGGTAAACTTTATAAGGTTCACTCTTAACCCATACTAGACCTAATTGTTCATGGTGACGAATTGTTGATAAAATATATACGCCGTTATCAGAACTCATATTTATTTCTTTTTAAAGACAGAATTGAATTAGTACCAGTATAGTAATAATCAAGTAAAATACTTAATACACCAATTGGAATTTCAACTGTTTCTTTTCTATATTTTCAAGTTTTAGCATGTTATATGTAAATTATTTATCTAAAATTAAAGTAAATTCTTCCAATGTCATATCTTTCGTCTTTATTAATAATGATTCAAAGAAATCAATTGCAGATTCGTTATTCATATCAGTTGGATAATAAAAATTAATTTTATAAAAACCATCACTGAAATATTCTTTACTGATATTGAAAGAATCTTTTTCTAATTTACCAATTTTGATAAAAATATCTTCAATTGTTTTAGTTGTAAATTTTTCGAAAAAACTAGAATCAGAAATATCTAATCCTAAAAATGATTTTTGTTTAGATAAAATATTTGACATTTTATTTCTTTTTTAATTAAAAATTTATTTCATCAGTTTTGATTATTCTTAAATCAAAAGCAATCCAGATTTCACATTCTAATTCATCGATTATTAATTCCCTATTATAAAGGTCTTGAAGAGTTATTAAGTTAAGAGCATCTTTAACTTTTTCCATAAATGCTTGAGCTTCTTTTACTTTTGAAAGTCTAGCATTATCAATAGAATCCATTTCTTCGATAAGTTTTTTATGTGTTTCAATATCTTCAGCCTTTGCTATTTTTTCAATGAGTTCTATACTCACATAAACTCTTCCGGCATCTTCACCTTTAATTAACTCGTAAAGATCTTTATAGTTAAACTTAATAGCTTGAGTACCAGCTTTGGCATAATTGTTAAATACAATTAAAAGTGCTTCAGCATATCGGTATTCAGGACTATTGATTTTTGGCACTAAAGATTTTATTACATCTATTAATTTTTTCTTTAAGTCATCAGGTTCTTTATCAGTCATTTTATCTCCTAACTGTGTTCGATTATTTTAATGCCAGCAGCATCAATTGCTGATTGACATATTTTACACGGCTTAGCTAACATAAGCTTTCCTGTTTTAGAAACACGTGTCACTAGTATACGGTGAGCTTTTGTGAGATCGTGGCATTTAAGAATAGCAGCAACTTCGGCATGTAAATAGATTTTATAAGGCATCCCTAGCTTAGCTGATAACTCTTTCATGTAGGGATGAGATTTTAAATAATCGTTTTGTCCCAATGACAAGACCTTACCTTTTTTATCAAAAATTACCGCTTTGATATCAAATTTCTCGCGGGGTTTACACATACGTTATTTTAAAATCTCTAAGATGAATGTTCATTGAAGTTGGTCCTTGGCCATCACTCTCACCGGGTGTTATTTGAAAACCTGCTTCTCGAATGAGTTCAATGTTCTCGTAATTATTCAAGCCGTTCCAACGAATTAAGTTTTTACTTAAAAGTGGTATAATATCATAAACTAAATTTAATAATTCAGGTGGTGCTGATGATTTAAAATAATAATCATTTTCATCAAGACGCATTTCATCAGTAGTAATATCTTTAATGAGATACTTTTTAACCTCTTCATTTTGATCAAGTAATTTTAATTTATGGGTTAAGAGATGGATAGTCATGTTAATATTTTAAAGTATTTAGTTGGAATTGGTCTATTATAATGATATATGTTTGTAAGATTTTAAAATACAAGGTCACAAATATTAGTTGTAACTTTATAATGAAAATCTTGATCTTCTACTTTAATTAGCTTATAGTTAGATAAATTAAATTTCTTTATTCTACTATTAACTATATCTAAATCTAGATGGTCTAATAGTTGTTCTAATAGGAATATCAGATCGTAAATAAATACTTGTAATTCTGTATTAGCGTCCTGATAAAAATCCTCTGAATCAGAATTAAAAATATTATCATGAATAAAGGGTAATACTTCTATTTTATTTTCAAAGATTTTTAATTTATCTACTATTTCTAAGATTTGTTTTTCTGTTGACATAACTAATTAATTTCTATATTGTAAAATGGGTTTTCTTGGTCAAAATGATCATTCTCCATAAATTCATAAAAGATATTAACTAAATGAACACCGATCCCATTATTCATCATGTTAGATACCAGAGTTAACTCCCCGCGTTTAACCACTTTACTGTAGTCATCTTTCTGATTGTAATTACTGTAAAAACAAACATTAAGATGCGATGAATCTTCTTCTATTCCAATGAGAATGGCGCGCTGCTCTTTGACGTTAAAGAACTCAATATAAAAGAGAAACTTATTGTAATCCGTTTTACATATCACAGAGAGCTTTTTAGTTTCTTTAAAAAATAAAGAATATGAATAATTACTTTCTATTGATAAACAATATTTATTTTTAAAAACATAATAGTGTTCAATAGCTTCTAATAAATCATTGCTAAAACCTATGTAATGCTTATAAACAATAGTTCTATCCACATAGATAGGATAAAGACTACCTTGCTTGACTTCAATAGTAGATAAAGCATCGTTTAGAAAATCTATCATGATGTTCTTCTTAGATAATCTTTGTATTTACTAATTAAAAATAATGGTGTTGTAAAGAGTAGAAAAACAATTGCTGTTAAAGGTATTGTAACAAAAGCCATTATAAAATAATTCATGGCTATACTTGAAACACTCATTGGTCTAATATTGTTTAATTGTGTTAATCTCATTTTATTTACTCGCATTGTTAAAATAATTATTTATACTATCTCGTATATATTGTTTAATATCCATACTTAATTCTTCATTAAGAAATAAATCTTTACAGGTATCAAAAGCTTGGGATTTAATATTGCTCTCCCACGATCTTCTTTTCTCTAACTCTTGTTTATTTATATCTGATTTATGATGATAAAATCCTTTGTTTTTATCAAAAGGAATTTCCTTGATGAGTTTATCTATAATTAAAGGAACATTTGTACTTATACGTAATGCTGCAGGAAGATCTAAATTGATACCCATTATTTAATCTCTGTTAATGAATTTATTAATTACAGGTAGATTTCTCTACCTGTAATTAATTATACTTTTTCTTTATTTAACCACACTCACCTTGGTATCCACAGGCTGTGCATTTAATACAACCATCGACCTTGATTAAAGCGTTTGTACCACACTCTGGACAAGTTTTACCTTGAATGTGTTTAATTTCTGTTTTAACAGTTGTCTGTGTTGGATCAATAATTTGAACAGAATTCTCTACAGTCAAAATATTTCCTTCTGTATCCAAAATATTTTCCTCGATCAAAATCTTTTGAATTGCATAAGAAATCACTGCAACATCTGAGCCATGATGACGCGGTACTTGCGTGCCATCTTCTTTGGTATACCAGTCATAGCGAATATGTTTACCAGACGAGATAGAACGGTTATCCTGCAAGGCTTTGACAAAGAGAGCTAGATTGGTCCTAGCAATCAAAGACATTGTCCTGGAGTACACCGTAACCCATTCTAGAGGCACACTTGAAGGCGATACAGTAATAAAGATTTCAATAGGACGATCTATTGTGATTTCCTTACCTGCACGTACACCATTTACCTTCATAAACGATACGCCTACATAGAAGGTATAGTCACCATTTTCACCATAATATTGAATCTTGTCAGTAATTGAATTTAACCTACCAAGAGGGCGTTTAAGGATAACGACTGAGTTAGGATCAATGTCTGTGTTTACTGATCTACGCTCTTCAATAACTACCTTAGTCTCTTCTTTAACTTCCTTAGGTTTATCAAGACTCAAGACTGAGCCTAAAATACTGTTAGGACGGTATGTTGCTACACCTTTGAGTTTACCAACCCAAGCTTGGTCGTAGACTGTTTTAAAGTCATCAAAAGAATAGTCTTCAGGAATATTGACTGTTTTACTTAAACTACTGTCAATAAAAGGCTGTACTACCTTCATCATAGCTAAATGTTCAGTCGGTGTCAATTCTAAAGCAGTGACAATACTCTTTGGTAGAATAGAATCAAGTTTGTATTCTTTGTCATCAAAAATAAACTTGTCTCTTTGGTTGACAATAGCATCCAAAACATTTTCACGATAACCTTCATGCAGCGTATTGAGATAGACACGCAGTGCGTGGTCAATAACAGCATATTCTTGTTTACTGCCATCAGCCATGCGTTTTTTGCGAGTATAAGCTAAGCTGTAGGGTGGCTCAATACCGTTACTGGCATTATCAGCAAAAGCGAGACTCACAGTACCTGTAGGAGCAATTGAGAGCAAGTGTGAATTACGAATACCGTGTTTACGAATAGCAGACTTGATATGCTTAGGTAGCCTAGAAGCAAAGTTGCCTTCTTTTAAATATTGTTTTGCATCAAACAATGGAAAAGCACCACGCTCGATTGCAAGTTCAATAGAAGCTTCATAAGCTGTATCACGCATAATCTTGGTGATCATCTCAGCAAAAGACAATCCTCCAGAACTATTGTAAGCATGACCCATCATAGAGAGCATGTTAGCGAGTCCAGTAAACCCTAGACCAACTCTGCGCTTACTGGCAGACTCTTCTTTTTGTTTCTCTAACGGCCAAAGTGTTGCATCCAAGACGTTGTCTAGGAATCTTACATGAGTCTTAACAGCATCCTTAAAATCATCAATTAAGAAAACACTTTTATCAGTAAAAGGATTAACTACAAACTTAGGTAAAATAATAGGACCTAGATCACAACATCCATAATCAGGAAGTGGCTGCTCTCCGCAATTGGCTGTCATAATACCATTAAATATTCCTGAATGATTTTTCTCCTCATTAAAACAATATACTTTAGGTTCTAAAAATTGACGTTTTTGTTTAAAAGTAATTTGAATAAAACGACTAGCTTCTCTATTAGTAATACCAGAAATATCTATTCTATAAGTAATAAGACCAAGATCTTTTAGTTTTGCAATATTTGTTCCAGAAATACTTATCCTCCAGCAATCTTGTGTTTCATAAATAGCAAAACTATTCCTACCATCAGGCATCATAGTTTGTCCTGCTTTTTTTCCAATTGAAATTGTACCAGTTACACCTAAAGTGTTAATCATCAATTTAACATCGGATAAAAAGTTTTTATCAACAGACCAAATAGTCACCACTTTATCTTGAACTGAACCGTCAGAATCCATCAAACCAGCCAACCAATTTAATCTAACACTAATATCATATCTGTTATCTGGTACAAAGTTCTTGCTAGGTGGATAATAATCTAAACTAGCCATCACTCTTGTAACAGAATCTGTAGATTGATCTGAAAATGCACTAATGGATAATTTATTAACTAGTTGACATTTCTCATTATAAAGCCAAATTCTATTTGTTTCTTTTTGTCCGTCGCCACTATAAAAACCTTGTGTATAGGCAACTTTATCATCAACAAACATACCACCAGTAATTACTGGAAAATTGAATTTACTTAGTTTTGAATCAAGTTGGAGATCTTTAGCTTCAATTCTAGTTCCATCAGCTAAAATAAATTTATGGTAGGGTGTGCAAGAAAGTTTTGTTCCATCTGAGAATTCAAAATCTATAATTTCTTGATTTTCACCCGTTATTTTTGGTTTAACCCATGACCATTCGAAACCGTTCCAGATTTGAATATCTTGATCAACAATCGAATCAATCCGAATATAGCCACGATCTGTAAGAATCAATGTATCACCAGTAACACATGGGTTTGTTGTTCGAATATATTCACAATAATTTAAATTATTATCATTGTTAATATTAGATTCAAAAAGGATACCAGGCTCAGCAAAATCATAATTTGATTTCATAATCAAATCCCAAAGATATTTTGCATTAACTTTTCTGTATACCCAGAGATTATCATGACGTTTAAAAGCACCTGAATCAATAAGTTTTTTAGAAGGCTCAGCTATATGAACCAAATCAATGTCTTTATCTTCATTTTTAGCTTTCATAAAAGCATCATTGACAAAAACAGAGACATTGAAATTATTCCAACGACCTGGTGTTCTTTTTGATACAATAAATTCTTCAATATCAGGATGATCAATTCTCAAGGAACCCATCTGAGCTCCCCTTCTTTGGCCTGCTGATTCAATAGTCTCACAACTAGAATTAAAGATATTCATGTAACTACAAGGTCCTGATGACATTGCACCTACTTTACCAACTTTAGCATTTTTTGGCCTGATGAAAGAAAAATCATATCCAACACCACCACCACGACGAAGTGTTTCAGCAGACTCAGTCAGAGCTACATAAATACCTGGATAACCTTGA
>JFJP01001824.1_pt1 | contig 26041 bp, 19 predicted proteins | sample 431651 | NCBI WGS metagenome assembly JFJP01 (sample SAMN02602958, study PRJNA72255) | Microbial mat metagenome, whole genome shotgun sequencing project. | biome: fresh water; feature: sink hole; material: water; isolation source: purple microbial (photo- and chemosynthetic) mats found in...
TGGGCGTCAAGAAAATCCGTTTTCCCGCCACCTCGGGCATCGGCATCAAGCCGGTGTCACGCGAAGGCACCGAGCGTCTGGTGCGCGCCGCAATCAAGTACGCCATTGACAACGACCGCAAGAGCGTGACGCTGGTGCACAAGGGCAACATCATGAAGTTCACCGAGGGCGCCTTCCGCGACTGGGGCTACGCCCTGGCGCAGAATGAATTCGGCGCCAAGCCCATCGACGGCGGCCCTTGGTGCTCGTTCAAGAATCCGCACAGCGGCCGCGACATCGTCGTCAAGGACGCCATCGCCGATGCTTTCTTGCAACAAATCCTGCTGCGGCCCGCCGAGTACGACGTGATCGCCACCCTAAACCTCAACGGCGATTACGTTTCGGATGCGCTGGCAGCGCAGGTCGGCGGCATCGGCATCGCGCCGGGCGCCAACATTTCCGACACCTACGCGGTATTTGAAGCCACCCATGGCACCGCACCCAAGTATGCCGGCAAGGACTATGTGAACCCCGGTTCGCTGATTCTTTCCGCCGAGATGATGTTGCGCCACATGGGCTGGAAGGAAGCCGCCGATCTGATCATCGCGGCCATGGAAGCCGCCATCGCCGACAAGATCGTCACCTATGACTTTGCCCGACTAATGGAAGGCGCCACTGAAGTCAAATGTTCGGCATTCGGTCAGGCGATGATCGACAGGATGTAGTTCGTCAACACGCAAGAAAAGGCCGAAAAAAAGCCCGCCCGGTTTGATGCCGGGCGGGCTTTTCATTTAAAACGAATGCGATGGCTCAGGGCTTCTGGATGTTCGACGCCTGCTTTCCTTTCGGGCCCTGCACGACCTCGAATTGGACCTTCTCGCCTTCTTTCAGCGACTTGAAGCCCGCCATGTTGATCGCCGAGAAATGGGCGAACAGATCCTCGCTGCCGTCATCCGGCGTGATGAATCCGAAACCCTTGGCGTCGTTGAACCACTTGACTGTACCAGTTGCCATAAACCTCTTCCTTAAAATAAAACACGAAACGGAACGCCTACGGGAATGCGGGCGCGCCGAGCATGTTTGCAAGACGAGCCCACTGCGGCAGAGCAAGACACAAACACGATTTGCCTTTTACGCACTTTGATTGAAGGCGTCAAGATTTTTTTTTGCTGCGACGCAATATCGTTGTTTTCCAACACATTCAGCGCTTGTCAAATTAACGCCTGCCCTGAAATATCGGGCATTCACCAGCCTGTTCGCACCTTGGTGATGGCACGGTCGCCTCCAGAATTCGCATTAGAATGATTTCATGCCATTCCGCAAGAATCCCATGCGAGACGGGGGTGTCGCCCTCGAACCGCAAAAGAGTCGTGTCAAGCCACCGCCGCTTTACCGGGTGGTGGTGCTCAACGACGATTTCACGCCGATGGATTTCGTCGTCGTCGTGTTGCAAAGGTTTTTCGGCATGAACCGCGAGCAGGCCACGGTGGTCATGCTCAAGGTTCATCGCGAGGGGAAAGGTGTCTGCGGCGTCTATCCACGCGACGTCGCGGCCACCAAGGTGGAGCAGGTATCGTCATTCGCGCAGAAGCACCAGCACCCGCTGGTGTGCGTGATGGAGGAAAGTTGATGATTGCGCAAGAACTGGAAGTCAGCCTGCACTTGGCCTTCGTCGAGGCGCGGCAAAAACGCCACGAGTTCATCACCGTCGAACACCTGTTGCTGGCGCTGCTGGACAACCCCTCGGCGGCCGAGGTGCTGCGCGCCTGCGCCGCCAACATCGACGAGTTACGACTCGAACTGATCAACTTCGTTAACCAGCACACGCCCACCCTCGCTGGCGCTGAAGAAATCGACACCCAGCCAACGCTGGGCTTCCAGCGGGTGATTCAGCGTGCCATCCTGCATGTGCAGTCATCGGGCAAAAAGGAAGTCACCGGCGCCAATGTGCTGGTGGCGATCTTCGGCGAGAAGGATTCGCACGCCGTCTATTTCCTCCAGCGCCAGAACGTCTCGCGCCTCGACGTGGTGAACTACATCTCCCACGGCATTACCAAGACACCGCAACCGGCCCACCGTAGCGACGAACCGGCCGAGCATGAAAACGACGCGCAGGAAAAAGCCAGCCCGCTCGACAGCTTTACCCAGAACCTCAATCAGCTGGCGCTTACCGGCAAGATCGACCCGCTGATCGGTCGCGACAAGGAAATCGAGCGTGTGGTGCAGACACTTTGCCGCCGCCGCAAGAACAACCCGCTGCTGGTCGGCGAAGCCGGCGTCGGCAAGACAGCCATTGCCGAAGGCCTGGCGCGACGCATTGTCGAGGGGCAGGTGCCGGAAATTCTTGCCAAAGCCACCGTTTTTGCCCTCGACATGGGCGCTCTGCTGGCGGGCACCAAATATCGCGGCGACTTCGAGCAGCGCCTCAAGGGCGTGCTCAAACAGTTGCTCGACAACCCGGATTCCATCCTCTTCATTGACGAGATTCACACGCTGATCGGTGCCGGCGCCGCCTCTGGCGGCACCATGGACGCCTCCAACCTGCTGAAGCCGGCGCTCTCCTCCGGTAGCCTCAAGTGCATCGGCGCCACCACTTACAACGAGTTTCGCGGCGTTTTCGAGAAGGATCACGCGCTATCGCGCCGCTTCCAGAAAATCGACGTCGATGAGCCTTCGGTGGAAGAAACCGTGTCCATCCTGCGCGGCCTCAAGACACGCTTCGAGGAGCACCACGGCGTCAAGTATTCGGCCGCCGCCATCACCAACGCCGCCGAACTGTCCGCCAAGTACATCACCGATCGTCACCTGCCGGACAAGGCCATCGACGTCATCGACGAAGCCGGCGCCGCGCAGCGCATCCTGCCCAAGTCGAAGCAGAAAAAAATCATCGGCAAGCAGGAAATCGAGGAAATCGTCGCCCGGATTGCCCGCATCCCGCCGCAGCATGTATCGGCCGACGACCGCTCGGCGCTGAAGAATCTCGACCGCGACCTCAAGAGCGTGGTCTTCGGCCAGGACCCGGCCATCGAGGCGCTGGCCAAGGCCATCAAGATGTCGCGCTCCGGCCTCGGCAGCCCCACCAAGCCCATCGGCAGCTTCCTGTTTTCCGGCCCCACCGGCGTCGGCAAGACCGAAGTCGCGCGCCAGCTGGCCTACTGCATGGGCATCGAGCTGATCCGCTTCGATATGTCCGAATACATGGAGCGCCACGCGGTCAGCCGCCTCATCGGTGCGCCGCCGGGCTATGTCGGTTTCGACCAGGGCGGCCTGCTGACCGAAGCCGTGACCAAGAAACCGCACTCGGTGCTGCTGCTCGACGAGATCGAGAAGGCGCACCCCGACGTTTTCAACATCCTTCTGCAGGTGATGGACCACGGCACGCTGACCGACAACAACGGCCGCAAGGCCGATTTCCGCAACGTCGTCATCGTCATGACCACCAACGCCGGCGCCGAGGCCTTGCAGAAAGCCTCCATGGGTTTCACCTCGAACAAGCAGGCCGGCGACGAAATGGCCGACATCAAGCGCATGTTTTCGCCCGAATTCCGCAACCGGCTCGACGCCATCATTTCATTCAAGGCGCTCGACAACGAAATCATCCTGCGCGTGGTCGACAAGTTCCTCATGCAACTCGAAGGTCAGTTGCACGAGAAGAAAGTCGAGGCCATCTTCACCGATCACCTGCGTGCCTGGCTGGCCGAAAAGGGCTTCGACCCGCTGATGGGCGCCCGCCCCATGGCGCGCCTGATCCAGGACACCATCCGTTCCGCGCTGGCCGACGAACTGCTGTTTGGCCGGTTGCTCAACGGCGGCCGAGTCACCATCGACCTCGATCACGACAGCGACGACATCAAGGTGAAGCTGGTCTTCGAAGAAAAGCAGGCGGCTGCGACCGTCGCCTCGCAATCCGCCTGAAAGCGCCCCGACCGGGGCCGGGGCCGTTGCCGTACCGCTAGCGCCGACTTTTTCAAGTCAAGCGCATCAATTTCGCATAAGAAGTCGCGTCCGTGGGGCCACCACTCTGTCGGAGTGGCCCCAGCGCGCGAGTTCAGCGGCTCTTGGTGACTCAGTGGTGGCGTCCACCCGGTTGGTGGGTACCGCCACTACGCGCGGGGCTCTTGCGGTTCGATTTGGCCGGCTGGGGCGGACGGAAACCACCGTGGCTGGAGCGGCCTCCCGGCGAGGCGCCCGTCGCATCGCTGCGGCGGCCTTTCATGATCGGCTCGGCCTTGATGCGCGGATCGGGCTCGAAGCCCGGAATGATCCGTTTTTCCAGTTCGCGCTTCAGCAGACGCTCAATGTCGCGCAGCAGCTTGTATTCATCAACGCAAACCAGCGAGATGGCCTCGCCCGAACTGCCGGCACGGCCGGTGCGGCCGATGCGATGCACGTAATCCTCGGCCACGTTGGGCAACTCATAGTTCACCACATGCGGCAGTTCGTTGATGTCGATGCCGCGCGCGGCAATATCGGTCGCCACCAGCACATGCACCTTGAGCGCCTTGAAGTCGTCCAGCGCGCGCTGACGCTGGCCCTGGCTCTTGTTACCGTGGAGGGCGGCCGAGCGGATGCCAGCGCGGCCCAGTCGTTCGGAGAGCGCGTCGGCGCCGTGTTTGGTGCGGGCGAACACCAGCACCTGATGCCACTGATGCTCCTCGATCAGGTGGATCAGCAGGTCGCGCTTGCGCTCGCGATCAACGTGATAGATCCACTGCGCCACGGCTTCGGCCGGCGCGTTGCGGCGGGCCACCTCGACGGTGGCCGGATTATTGAGCAGGCCGGCAACCAAGCCGCGAATCTCGTCCGAAAAGGTCGCCGAGAAGAGCAGGCTCTGTTTCTTCTTCGGCATCAACGCGAGAATCTTGCGGATATCGCGGATGAAGCCCATGTCGAGCATGCGGTCGGCTTCGTCCAGCACCAGGATTTCGATGCCGGAAAGATCGATATTGCGCTGATTGAGATGGTCGAGCAGACGCCCCGGCGTGGCGACGACGATATCGACGCCGGCGCGCAGGATGCGCGTCTGCGGGCCGATGCCGACACCGCCGAAGATGGCGGTCGAACGCAGCGGCAGATGCTTGCCGTAGGTGCGCACGCTTTCATTCACCTGCACCGCCAGTTCGCGCGTCGGCACCAGTACCAGCGCCCGCGGCTTGAAGCGTTTGGCGGAAAGGCCGCTGCCCTGCGATAGCAGTTGCAGGATGGGCAGGGTGAAGCCGGCGGTCTTGCCAGTGCCGGTCTGTGCCGCCGCCATCAGGTCGCGGCCGGCCAGCACAAGGGGAATCGCCTGGGCCTGAATCGGCGTGGGCGTGTCGTAGCCCTGATCGGTAACGGCACGCAAAATCCCGGCATCGAGGCCGAGTTCGGTAAATTTCATGGGAATGCTCCTGGAATCGGCCCCACGTGCACGGCACAAAGTGCGAACGTGGCACGAACCAGTCTAGGCAGAAACTCTTGGGGGGAAACGCGGAAGGAAGAGCCAATCGCGACGCGCCGCAGACAGACTGAAGGAGGCAGCGCGGCGCGCATTCTACCACCGCGCCCAGCCTGCCCTATCACGGCTCGACCGAAGAAAATCAGATTCAGAACGGGAAATCGTTGAAATCATCCACGGGGCGCCGCCGCAGGCTGCGAAGCCAGGCCTTGAGCCACTTCACATCGGCCAACGCGAGCAGGTCCTGTTCTGCTTCGCGATTGGCCTGCCGCACCCGAATGATGTCCTGATTCAGCCCGCGCAGCGCGGTTTCCGGTTTTACCTGAGCATAGGGATTAATGCCGAATTGTGCGCGGAATTGGCCCTCGACGTGAATCAACTCCATCTTCAACTCGCCAATCTGCTCCTTCAGGATGGCGTTGTAATGCCGCAGCTTATCCTCGTCGAGGCGGGCAATCGTCTCGTTGTCAATATGTTCAAGCTCAAGTTGCAGTTCCAGCAGTTGCAGCAGATTGCGCTTCTCATAAGCCTGATTTACCCGCTGCATTAGTGCCGTTTTGCGCTTCCGCTCCGCCGCGTCGGGTTCGCGGTCGGGGTGCAAGGCGCTGGCAAGCTTGCGGTAAACCTCGCGGATCGACTGGCTGATCTGCGCGGCAGCGGCCTCCTGCTGCGCCTCTTTCTCCTGTTGCTTCTTCGTTTTCTTGCGCTTGGCGCGCCGTTCCTCATCCGCCAGCAGCGATGCCTCGTGCTGCGCCCCGATTTCAGCCATGCGCACCTTGGCCCGCTCCATGACGTCTTCGGTCGACGCCAGATCGTCGGCGAAATTGGCGCCGAGCACGCCTTCGAGCACCGCCTTGAAGCCCTGGAGATTGGCCGCTTGCTGTTTGTCGTAATCGGATTGGCTGTGCTTGTTATAGATCGCCTTCAGCTCATCCCTGCCATCCTCGGCAATCAGCATGCTCGACAACTCGACGATAAATTCGGCTATCGTCTGACGTTCGCGTTTGCTGAGTCCTTTGACCGTGCTGGCGGCATCGAGCCCAACCACCATCCTGACCTGATAGTCCTTGGCAACCTCGACCAGGGGCAGCAACTCGCGCGCGTATTTCTTCTGGTAAGCCGACACGGCGGTCTCCCACGCGGCGAGCTGGGCGCGCAACTTTTCGATCTGCTTGATCTGGCTGTTGAAGGATTTCTGCCCCTTCGACAATAGGCCGTCACCCGTGACGATGTTGATGGACTGAATCTGGGTCTGCAAAAAAGTCATTACCAAGGTCTCGCTTTGAAATGAATCAACGGCCAGCGGGCTTGCCGCCAGATTTGCCACCCATATCCCGCAGTGCCGCGGCGACCAACGCCAGCGCAGTGGCCAGCTTTTGTGCGGTTTCCGGCGGCGGCAAGGGCAGGCTGAGTTTGCGCGCACCGGTTGCCGCGTCGCGCTCGATCCAGGGATGGGCTGGCGCCGCCGGATCATCGCCGGCAGCAGACAGGGCGGCAATGAACTGCGTGCCTACCTGCAACAGCGCAGCCCACGGCTCGGTCGGGGCGCTGGCGGGCGAATCCGGGGCTAAATCCGGGGCTAAACCCGGGGCCGAGCCTGTATCCGGCGCTGCCGTTGCCGTGTCGCTAGCGCCGACTTTTTCAACTGCCTCGCCAACGTCCTCCGGTGCTGCGGTTGTCGCGCTGGATAGGTCGACATTCGCCACCTCCTCCGCTGGCGCCATCGCCTCGCTCTCGCCCATGTGACCGGTAACGTTCTCAACGTCCTTCATGAAGCGGTTGAGGCGCGAGCCGCCCAAAGAAATTTCACCGCTGCCACCGTCAAGAATGCCAGCCGCCAGCGACCGCTTGAAGGCCAGTACCGACAACATGCCTTCCTCAATGGTGCCCTTGGCGACAAAATTGACGATCTGCACCGGTCGCTTCTGTCCCATGCGGTGAATGCGCGCGATGCGTTGTTCAAGAATCGCCGGATTCCACGGCAAGTCCATGTTCACCAGTGTCGAGGCATGTTGCAGATTCAAGCCGGTGCTGCCGGCATCGGTCGACAGGAAGACACGGCAGGCGGGATCGTCACGAAAGCGCTCCACCAGCGCCGGTCTTTTTTCAGACGGCACGCCACCATGAAAACTGACGTAGCCGAAGCCGCGTGCTTCCAGCCGCCGGATGACGATATCGTGCGTGCGCGTCCATTGGCTGAACACTACCGCCTTCGCCTCGGGATGAACAAAGAGGTCGTCGAACAGCGCCGCCAGTTCGTCGGCCTTGACGCCGTGATCGGTTTCGTGATCGAGCAGATAGGTGCTATTGCACGACATCCGCATGTTCTGCAAACCGCAGGTCAGCCGCCGCTGATCCTTGTCGGAAAGAAACTTGGTCTTGCGCCAGCGATGAACGATCTGCGCCACCAGATCGGCATTTTCCTGGTGATAGTTCATCTGCAATTCGGTCATCGGCACCAGCAGGTTCTGATCGGTGCGCTCGGGCAGCTGCCGCAGCACTTCACTCTTGCGCCGACGCAGCATGAGCGGCGCCAGCGTTGCACCGACTTTTTCCAGGCCGGTGTAGCCGGTCACGCGGCCCGCTTCGTCCTTGACCTGATGCTGATGCAGCAGTTTCCAGGTCGGGCCGAGGCGGTGCTGGTCCACAAACTGGACGATGGAAATCAGCTCCTCCAGCTTGTTTTCCAGTGGCGTGCCGGTGAGCACCACGGCGTAGGGACTGTCGATGCGCTTGAGCGCGCGGGCGGCGATAGTGTTCCAGTTCTTTACCCGCTGCGCTTCATCGACGATCACCAGTTCAGGCGCCCAGGCGGTAATCAGGTCAAGGTCGGGCTTGAGCTTCTCGAAGTTGGTGATCTTGCAGAAATCATCGACCGCATAGTCCTTTTGCCGCTGTGCCCGGCCGCCGGCAAGGACCCGCGCGGCGCGGTCGGAAAAGCGCGCAATCTCGCTCTGCCACTGGTACTTGAGCGAAGTCGGGCAGATCACCAGCACCTTCGACACGCCAAAATGCCGCGCCAGGATTTCCGCCGCCGCGATGGCCTGGATGGTCTTGCCCAGCCCCATTTCGTCACCGATCAGCGCCCGGCCAGCGCGCACCGCGAACAGCGCACCCTCGGCCTGATAGGGATAGAGCGGCACCTTCAGCAACTTGGCCAGTTTCGGGTCATCCACGCCGCGCGGAAAACTCTGTTCCAGCACTTCGGCCCGCCGCACGGCGTCGCGCCGGCCGGCGACAAAGTCGAGCGCATCGTCGTAGGCACGCAGTTCGTGGCCGTTTTTCGCCACGGCGGCAACGAAGCGTTCCAACTCGTTGAAACGTTCGGGCGGCAGCACCCAGGCGCGAGACGCGTCGAACAGCAGCCCTGCCGCCCTCAGTACCGGCGGCGGACAATCGGTGCCAGGCCGAAAATGCACCGCGCGGCCCTCGCCGTCGCTGCCGTTGCGCAGGTACAACTCGGAAAACGCCGGTCGATAGCCGCGCGCAAACGCCGCCTTGGCGCCACGCTGCTTTTCGAGCGCCGCCAGGGTGAATTCGATGTGCTTGCAGGTGCCCAGTTCGTTGGTAGCGTAATCGGGGCAGGCGCAAAAATTATCGCCCGGTTGCAGGCCGCGAATCGCCACGCGGTAGGACGATTTCGACTCGGGGTTGCTGACGCGAAAGTCGGAGAAAAAGGCCTCATCGCCCAGGTTGTCCAGCCCGAACGCCTGCTCGCGCCCGAACTGCCGCCGCAGGGCGCGCTGCCAGTCGGCGGGAGACACGTTCTCGGGAGCGTGCGTGCGGGAAAGCTTGGGCACCTTGGCGGGCGTAGATTTCCTGGCGGATTTCGGTCGTTTGGTGGATGCGGTCATATGGAATGGAGTGATTGGCAAAAAGTCGGCGCTAGCGGTATGGCACGAGGAGCCTTCCGCCGCGCGCGTCGGATGACTAACGCATCAACCGGGCCAGCATGACGCCGTCGGCGGGCACCAGCGCGTGGTCGGCGGGTACCACATAGGTCGCGGCCTTGCCGGCCAGTTGCGGTACGTTGTTCAGGTCCTGGCTGAAGCCGGGCACGAGGAAGTCGCCAAGGCCGACGGGCGTGGCGCGCACGATCGAAATGTACTGGATGGCCGGATGCGGTTGGGCGTTGAGCCAGAACAGCGCACTGCCCGGCGCTGCGGGCGACAGGTCGAGCAGGACGGGCCAGGAATCCTTGACTGCGTGATAGTCGCGGCCACCGAATACATCCTTGACGAAACCAATCGGGCCACCGTCGTGGGTAGCATCCAGCGCCTGCAATGCGCGGACCGTGCCCAGATGCGGCGAGGCAATGGTGATCAGACGGGTGGCACCCTTGATCCCCGTGGCGCCGCCGCGTATCAGCGCCATGCGCGCCACGACGCCGCCGGCCGAATGACCGACGAGGGTAATGGACTCATTGGCGTGACGGCCCTTGATCGCTTGCAGGGCAGCCACCACCATGTCCGCCTGCACCATCAGCGGCGCGGTCGAGGGTAGCTCGATGCTATAGGTCTTGCGCGCGGCCGCCACTGTCGGCGGCGGTAACAGCGGTGCGCCGAATCCGGGCAGGATGGGGCCGGCGTGCAGCCAGCCGTTGCCGGCAAGCGCGGCATTGACGCCGCTGAATTCCCAGGAAGCGGCATTGCCCAGATAGCCATGCACCAATAACGCAATATCGGCGCGGGCGGCCTGGCTAACGCAGGCAAGAAGCAGAAAGAAAGCAACAAACAAGGAGCGCATGGGGAAGTCCTCAATCGAAAGGAACGTGGGAGCGGATATTTTATCCACCAAACTTCAATTTTCAGGGCGGGCGTCTGCGGTGGCTAAAATGGGCAAGCAGTTAATACGTGAAACCCGGGAAACCTGGAGGCTTGCAAATGGGTCATGCAAAATCTTGTGAAGTCGGTCTCGCCGTCAAGACCACCGATGAATTACTCAAGGGGCTGGACGCGCTGCGCCTGGCCTGGAAACGCGATCCGGCCACCCTGCCAAAGGGTTTGACCTGTACGGAGTCGAAGGAAGGCCAGTTCGTCCTGGTGGCAGCCGAAGCGGCCTTCGTTACGTTGCCAGGCGCCTGCGTCATCAAAGGCATCGGCGCAATTGAACTGCTTGGCGCGGAGCCGGCTTTCGAAGAAGGCGCCAATTCAAAGGCACTGATCCTCAAGGCCACGCCGGAAGGCTGGAAGTTTTCCGTCAAGTTCGTGCCGCCGATCGTTCGCGAGCGAAAGCAGAAGTAAATCGCAGCGGTTAATCGCAGAAGTGAATCGAGCCGTTCCCGCCCCGCACCCGGCGGCGTGATCAGGCCATCAGACTCAAGGCGACGGCCTCGGCAACCTTGATGCCGTCAACCGCCGCCGAAAGAATGCCGCCCGCGTAACCGGCGCCCTCGCCGGCGGGAAACAGTCCGCGCGTGTTGATGCTCTGGAAACCCTCGTCGCGCGTGATGCGCAGCGGCGACGAAGTGCGGGTTTCAACCCCCGTCAGCAGCGCGTCTTCCATCGCGAAGCCGGCGATCTCCCGGCCAAAGGCGGGCAGGGATTCGCGCAGCGCGGCAACGACATAATCGGGCAGACACAGGGCCAGGTCGGTGGGATGCACGCCGGGCGTATAGGACGGCAGCACCGGGCCAAGCTCGGTCGACGGCCGGCCGGCGAGAAAGTCCCCCACCCGCTGGGCTGGCGCGTCGTAGTTGCCGCCGCCAGCCTCGAACGCCAGTCCTTCCCAGTGTCGCTGAAAGGCGATGCCGGCCAGCGGATCGCCGCCATCGCCCGGGAAATCAGCGGGCGTGACGCCAACGACAAGGGCGCTGTTGGCGTTGCGTTCGTTGCGCGAATACTGGCTCATGCCGTTGGTGACCACCCGCCCCGGTTCCGAGGTGGCGGCCACCACCGTGCCGCCCGGACACATGCAAAAACTGTAGGCCGAGCGGCCGTTGGCGCAGTGGTGCACCAGCTTGTAATCGGCCGCGCCCAGCAGCGGGTTGCCGGCATTCTTGCCGAAGCGGGCGCGGTCGATCAATGACTGCGGATGCTCTATGCGCACGCCGATGGAGAACGGCTTGGCCTCAAGGTGCACGCCCCGCCCATGGAGCATCGCGAAGGTATCGCGGGCGCTGTGGCCGACCGCCAGTACCACATGGGTCGCGGCGAGATATTCGCCGTCTGCCAGCCGCAAGCCGCGCACCTGCCCCCGCGGGGTGTCGCCCAGCACGATGTCTATATCCTCGACCCGGCTCTGAAAACGGATTTCACCGCCCAGCGCCTCGATCTCGGCGCGCATGTTTTCGACCACCGTCACCAACCTGAACGTGCCGATATGCGGCTTGCTCACATAAAGAATTTCGGCAGGCGCACCCGCCTTGACGAATTCCGTCATTACCTTGCGCCCACGATGCAACGGGTCCTTGATCTGGCTATAGAGCTTGCCGTCGGAAAAGGTGCCGGCGCCGCCTTCGCCGAACTGGACATTGGATTCCGGATTGAGTTGGCCTTGCCGCCATAACCCCCAGGTGTCCTTGGTGCGCTCGCGTACCGATTTTCCGCGCTCGAGTATGAGCGGGCGAAAACCCATCTGCGCCAAAATCAAGCCGGCAAACAGCCCGCAGGGCCCGGTGCCGATCACCACGGGCCGATGGGGTGTCCGGGTCGGTGCTGACGGTGACGCCCGGGTGACGAAGTGGTAGGCCGTATCCGGCGTCGGCCCGACCTGCCGGTCGTTTTTCAGCCGAGCAAGCAGGGCCTTTTCGTTCCTGACCTCGATATCCAGCGTGTAGATGAAAACGATGGCCGATGGTTTTCTGGCGTCATGGCTACGGCGAAAGATCGAATAGTCGACCAGTTCTTCCGCAGCGATCCCCAGTCGTTTGAGGATACTGGCCTTCAACTCGGTCTCGGTGTGAACGAGCGGTAGCTTGAGTTCAATCAGTCGCATTCAGGGAAAGTTCGCTGGAGTGAAAAGTTTGCAACCCGTTAAGTGTGTCGCCGAAAAGCAGCATCAAGCGAATTAGAGCTATGCCCACTAGGCAGGATTATCCGTCAATGTTGTTGTTGATCAAGGGTGCGTTTGAAAGTGTTGGACATTGCTCCGGCACCAGCCATAGGCGATTTATTGATTTTCCCCTCTTATAGCCGACGACGAAGTGCTGGCCGAGTTGCCGTGCCGCCCAGTCGGCCGCCATGACCTCGTTGCGCTGGCGACGGAAATCCACGTCGTGGCCGATGGCGAGCATCATTGCCAGCAACAACGCCACCGCCACCATCCAGAGAACAAGACGCCATGGCATCGCTATCCCGAGTCTGATCTTCATGTCACCGCGTCTCGTCGGCAGCCGAACCGCCGATGCGGTACCAATCGACCCGGCGCGTGGCAAGCATCATCGCTCCCAGGGCAAGGAAGAGCAGGAGGGCGCCCATCAGCAGCGCGTTGTCTTCCGACAGCAGTACGCCATAGACCACCCCGTATAGCGAGGCAATGCCGCAACCGAAAGCTCCGCCCCGCAGGCGACTGCCCAGCGCGCCCGCCAGATAGGCGCCGATCAGGCTGACGCAGGCGGTGGCCGATAGGGCATAGGCCAGGGCGAAGTCGATATGCTCGGATAGCGCGATCAGCAGCAGGAAGAACATGGCCAGCGCCAGCCCCACCAGCAGGTATTGCAGCGGATGGATGGGCAACTGGCGCATGATCTCCGTCAGGAAGAAGGCGGCGAAGGTGAGCACGACGAAGAGGACGCCGTATTTGACGGCGCGTTCGGACTTGAGATAGACATTGACCGGGTCGATCAGGCTGATGTCGAGCGTCTCGCCGCTCGGCTGCGCGTCGCCGGCCTTGAGGACGCGATCAAAGCTGCGCGCCAGGTGCGACACCTGCCAGTTCGCTTCGAAACCCGCCTCGCCGACCGTGCGCTTGCCGGGCAGAAAGCGGCCCTGGAAGCTCGGGTGCGGCCAGTCCGATTTCAAAGCCACCGTCGTCAGTTCGCCCGCCGGGGCGATGGCAAGTCGCTCCAGGCCCGTCAGGTTCAGTGGCAGCGAAAAATCGTAGCTCGCCCCGCTGGCGGGGTCGACTTCGCCGAGGGGAACATTCACCCCCCGCCCCGCTATAGCCCCCAGGGTGCCCGTGGCAAAGTGCCCGATCTTGCCATTGACGCGAACCTCGGGGTCGTTGCCGACGCCGCGCGGATCAGCAATGCCAAGCACGAGGAAAGCCTGCGCATCGAGCAGATGCGGCGCCCCATCGAGGCCGAGTCGCGGCGGTACGGTCGCGGCGCCCGCCATCTGGGCGCTCAGGTGGTACAGGCGAGCGCGGTAAAGGCCACGTTTCAACGTTTCGACGCGGATGTCGCCGCCGATATCGAGTCGCTGCACTGGCAACACGCGGCTGCGTTCAACGACTTCATGACCAAGGGTCTCGCGTCCGCTTGCTTCATCCTTGCCGCGCCGCTCGATCCTTTCCCGATAGCGAATCACGATGACAGGCCCCACCAAGGTCTGCTGACCGGCGGCGGATTCGGCGATATTGCGGGTCACGTCGGCCTGACGCGCGCTGCGCGCCGCAATCTGCGACTCGATCATCGACAGCGGTATCAACAGCAGGATCGACAGCACGGCAATCGTCACCACTTTCCACAACAGCTTCCTTTGCATGATCCACTCCTTTGGTGTTGGCAATGGAACGATGCTAGCCAGCGACAGAGAAGCGACGATGAAGCCAGTGTGAAGTTGCATACCGTCGAAAATAGTTTCGCCCATGCCGATACCTGTTGCCTTCTGAGGCAGTGGATGCGGCAGTAGAATTGCCGGATCACCCGGGCCTGCGTGATTGGCCGCTTGGGTCTATACCACTAAAGAGGTAGTGAGCCATGACACGTCTTCTAACGATTCTCCTGCTGGCGCTTGGTCTTGCTGCCTGTGGCGATTCCGCTGGCCCGGCGGTGAGCACTGTTGCACAAGCGCCTGCCAAGGACACGCAAGCGCCCGCACCTCGGACCGAACTCAAGAAGATCGGGTTGGTGATGAAGACGCTGACCAACCCGTTCTTTATCGAAATGGAAAGAGGCGCGCGCCGCGCCGAGAAGGCACTGCGCGTGGATCTGCTGGTCAAGACAGCCGCCCAGGAAACATCCATCGAACAGCAGATCCAGATTGTCGATGACATGATTGCCGCAAAGATGGCTGCCATCGTTATCGCACCAGGCGATTCACAACGCCTGGTTCCCGTGCTGAAAAAGGCGGTGGACAGCGGCATCAAGGTGGTCAATATCGATAACCGGCTTGATCCCGAAGCCGTCAAGCAAGCAGGCATGCCGCCGATACCCTTCATCAGTGTCGACAATGAAAAAGCAGCCTATGCAGCGGCTAAATTTGTTGCCAGTCAATTCAACAAGCCGACTGAGGCCGCCATCCTGGAGGGGATACGGAGCGCCGACAACGCCCGGCAGCGGATGGATGGGGCCAAGCGCGCTTTTTCTGAAAACAGGGCGATCAAGCTTGTCGCTTCCGAGAGCGCGAACTGGAAGATTGACGAAGGCCATGCGGTCACCCAGAAGATTTTCGCCAAGCACCCCAACGTAAAACTGATCTTCGCGGCGAACGACATGATGGGCCTGGGCGCGTTGAAATATCTTCAGGAATCCGGGAAATCGGACGTCAAGGTCGGCGCCTACGACGCACTGGCCGATGCGGTGGCGGAAGTCAAGGCCGGGCACTTGGCCGTGACGGTCGATCAACAGGCGGCCGAGCAGGGCTATCAGGGCGTCGCGCTCGCGATGCGTCTCCTCATGGGCGAGTCCGTGCCCGAGATCACGCTGATCGATACCCGACTGGTCACCAGCGACAGCGTCAAGTAATGGCGTCATGCCGGAGCCGGCCGTGAACGTTCGCGCGCGGCGGATTGGTATCACCACCCGCCTGCTGAGCTACCTGCTGCTGGCGGGTCTTGTACCGCTGGTTGTGCTGGGCGTGTCGGAATTTGACATGTCGCGTCGCATCATTATCAAACAGGCCGGCGAATTCCATCTGCAGCAACTGAAGGATATGCGGGCTTACCTCGATCTCTATGCCGATCAGATTGAAAGTCTGGCCGCCAATCTTGCCGGCAACGAGGCTATCGGCGAAGCGCTCAGGCCGGAAAAAGATAAGGAAAAGCGCCGGGCAGACACCTTCGCCACGCTCACGACCCACGCCCAGATCGGCTATATCCTGAACGGCTATGTCCGCGTCAAGGGGCTGGTCTCGATCGACCTGTTTTCGGCCGACGGCAAACACTACCATGTGGGCGATACGCTCGACGTGCGCGATGTCGATGACGCCCGCGCCCGCGAGATGCTGGCGGAGGCGCGAACCAGCGATACGTCCGTGTCCTGGCGCGGCATCGAAGACAACCTGAATCGCGCCTCTCCCCAAAAAAAGGTCCTGATCGCAACGCGGGTCGTCCGTTATTTTGTGCCGCAAACCGGTACGACCGAGGTGGTTGGTCTGCTCGTTATCAATCTCGATGCCAATCTGGTGATCAACGAGTTTCTTGGCGCCGTCAATGCGCCGGAGCATCTCCGTCTCATGCTGCTGGACCATCAAGGTCGGTTCGTCTTCAACAGCAACGCGGCCTTGCTGGGCCAGGTGGCCGCCCCGGGTTTGGTCGAACTTTTGAAACCTGAGCCCTACATCCGCGAGGTTCGGCTGGATGGCGAAGACGTGCTCCTCGGCATCGTGCCCGCCATGCGACTGAAGGGCGCACTGGTCGGCGCCCTGCCGCGCAATGTATTGACGGCGCCGACTATTGCCCTGATTTATGCCGGGCTCGCGCTGCTGTTGATTGGCATGATTGCGGTGGGTTTGCTGGCATGGCGGTTTGCACGCCATGTGGTTGCGCCGGTGCGGGATGTTTCCGAGGGTTTCAGTCGCCTGCAAGCGCATCCGGATACCCCGCCGGCCGCCTTGCCACTACCCGATTCCGGCGACGAGATGGCCGATCTGGTCTCGGGCTTCAATCGCCATCTTGATGTGCTTGCCGCCCAGCAAATCGTGGCGCATCAACTGGTGGAGGCGCAACAGGCGGCTGAGGCGGCGAGCCAGGTCGAGCGTCGGCGTCGTACCAGCCATCAGCGCCTCAATGAAATCGCGGCCCTGTCGCACCTGCCGCTGATGGAGCAGTTTCACTCCGCGCTCGCGATCGGGGCGGAACATCTCGGCCTGGAGTTCGGCATTGTCAGCCGGATTGACGCAGGCACCTACTGGGTCGTCGCGCAGATTTCTCCGCCCGAAACGCTTCACGATGGACAGGCATTCCCGCTTGGCGATACCTATTGCAGTCTGACCCTGGCCCACGACGATGTCGTTGCCATCGGTAACATGGGGCAGTCCGCCGAACGCGGACACCCCGGCTATCAGGCCTTCAAGCTCGAAACCTACATCGGTGCGCCGATTCGGGTCGGGACACAGGTTTACGGCACGGTGAATTTCAGTTCGCCCGCGCCTTACCACCGGAACTTTGAAGACGGCGACCGCGAGTTTCTCAGGCTACTGGCGCGATGGGCGGGTTCCGTGATCGAGCGTGACCAGGCGCAACGAAAGGTAGCGGAAAGCGAACTTCGCCTCAAAACCATCATCGAGACCGAGCCGGAATGCGTCAAGATCCTCGATCCGGAGGGCAGGATCGTGCAGATGAACCGCGCCGGTCTCGACATGATCGAAGCCGATGCCGAGGAACAGGTCGTCGGTCACGAAATCCTGGGCGTTATCGCGCCGCCTTACCGGGAAGCCTTCGTTGCACTGGGACGGCGGGTGAATCGGGGAGAATCCGGCATGCTCGAATTCGAGATCATCGGCCTCAAGGGTGGGCAGCGCTGGCTCGATACGCATGCCGTGCCCATGCGGGACGGCGATGGCCGCATCACCGGGTTGCTGGGGGTGACGCGCGACATCACCGAGCGCAAGCAGGTCGAGCGGGTGCTGACCGAAGCCAAGGCGGCGGCCGAGGTGGCCAGCCTGGCCAAGAGCCAGTTCCTGGCGACCATGTCGCATGAGATCCGCACGCCGATGAACGGCATCCTTGGCATGGCGCAACTGTTGTTGATGGCGGATCTGAAGGATGAAGAACGGCAGGAATATGCCCGGACCATTCTCAACTCGGGCGAAACCCTGCTCACCTTGCTTAACGACATCCTCGATCTTTCAAAGGTTGAAGCCGGCAAACTCGACCTGCAATGCGCCGTGTTCGCCCCGGCGCAGTTGATTCAGGAGACGGCTGTCCTGTTCCACGAACCGGTCGAATCAAAAGGCCTGAAACTGGAATGCCGCTGGGATGGACCCGCCGACGTTCGCTATTGGGGTGACCCCCTGCGCCTGCGGCAAATGCTGTCGAATCTCGTCAGCAATGCGGCCAAATTCACCGCGCAGGGGTCCATTCGCATCGATGGAGCGGAAATTCAGCGCAAGGACGACGCAGCCTGGCTGGAATTCTCGGTCGCCGATAGCGGCATCGGCATTGCAAAGGATAAGTTGGATCGCCTGTTCAAACCGTTCTCGCAAGTCGATGGCTCCATTACCCGGCAATATGGCGGCACGGGGCTTGGCCTTTCCATCGTCGCCAACCTGGCCAAACTCATGGGCGGCGAAACGGGCATCGAAAGCGAGCCAGGCAAAGGTTCGCGAGTCTGGTTCCGGGTATGGGCGACCGTGACATCCGCCGAGCAGGATGCGCGTCAAAGCGAGCGTCGGGTACAGGTTCCCGCGCCGATGCCAGAGATGGCTTCCTCAGGCTCCGGTTCCGGCTACGTTCTGGTCGTCGAAGACAATCTGACCAATCGCAAGGTGATAGAAGGCCTGCTCAAGAAGCAGGGCATGCGTTTCGAAAGCGTCGAAAACGGTCACGAGGCCGTCAAGCTGATTACGAGTGGTGCGAACCCCAGCCTTGTCTTGATGGATTGCCAGATGCCGGTCATGGATGGCTTTGCCGCAACCGAGCGCATTCGGGCGTGGGAAACAGCGAACGGAAAGCCGCGACGGCCTATCGTGGCCCTGACCGCGGGTGCGTTTCAAGAAGACCGCGATAATTGCTTCACCGCGGGCATGGATGATTTTCTCGCGAAGCCCTTGCGTCTCCCGGATTTGCAGGCGGTACTCGCGCGCTGGTTGGCTGAGTAATCCCCCTGCGCCGGTGCGATTGGGCTAGGACCAGCCACCCCAAAGGAAGGGCAGGATCAACGCAGCCACCAGTGCCATGATCGGAAGCAGCAGCCAGGCCAGGCGCCATGACATTTGGGGTGAATTGCCCGGATTACCCTCAGGCCAGTCTGCCGCCATGAAGGCAAAGCGCCCGCCACCGTCCTGGCGCCACTCAAGGTTCCACATCATCCCCGCCAACAGGTAGAGGATGGAAGACGCCTTCAGATTGGCCCACCACGTTATCGGATAGACACTATCGCGCAGCAGCAGGTAGAGGTCGTAGCACCAACTGGCCGAGAACAGCCAGAGACAGGCGGCAACATAGGCCGCGAGGACTGATTCCCCGCCCCGGATTGCCCGGTATAGAACCCCGGTCGCCCACGGCGCCGTGGCGAACGTCAGGCTCGACATCAGCAGCGCGTCGAAATAGTCCCAGGTCGGATCGCCGGTCCAGGGGGCGATGACCGTCATGCCAGTGGCCGCGACGGCAAAGGTGGCGAGTTTCCATGGCTGGAACAGCAGCCGCCGATAGCCTTCCGACAGAAGGCTGAAACGGCCCGGCCATTTCATGAGCATAACCATGGCCACGGCGAATGCCGCCAACCAGAGCCCGAGGTAGATGGCCATCGCGGGTTCAAGATGGGCGTGGATTTCATTCAGTCGATGTAGCCCCATGATCTCTTTTCGACGAGCAAAAACGGGCAGCTTACCGTGCTTTGTCCTGGCGCGGCGTTTCCGGAATTGATTGCTGTCAAGGTTTCCGCTTCCGCGCCAGCCTATTCTCCGCGACATATTGCCGCTGCGACCGTTTGTCGCAGGGGGTGATAGATCTGAATTCGGCAGGTGACGCAGGTCATCTCGCAGGTCATCTTTTCCTAGGGGAGAATTTCATGAAAATACACGCAATGCGAACGGCCTCGCTGCTGCTGGCGGCCGGACTCGGTCTGGCGGCGACGGCCTCCTGGTCGTCTGAGTCGCTACAGGACGTGATGAAGCGGCGCAATCTGAGCCAGCAGGATCTGCTGGCTGCGTCCAAGACCTATGTGCCCACCGGCAAGCGCGACGAATTCGTTGCCTTCAGTTCGGGCGGGCAGTCGGGGCAGGTCATCGTCTATGGCGTTCCATCGATGCGCATCCTGAAATACATCGGCGTATTCACACCCGAGCCCTGGCAGGGCTATGGTTACGACGAGGAGTCGAAAAAGGTACTGGCCGGTGGCAAGATCGACGGCAAGGACATCACCTGGGGCGATACCCACCATCCGGCGATTTCCGAGACGCAGGGCAAGTACGATGGTCAGTACCTGTTCATCAACGACAAGGCCAACCCGCGGCTGGCGGTGATCGACCTGCGCGACTTCGAGACCAAGCAGATCGTGGTCAACCCGATCTTCAAGTCCGAGCACGGTGGCGCCTTTGTTACGGCCAACACGGAATACATCATCGAGGCCGCGCAGTACGCCGCGCCGCTCGAAAACAAGAAGTTCTACCCGCTCGAAGAATTCAACGAGAAATATCGCGGCGGCGTCACCTACTGGAAATTCGACCGCAAGGAAGGCCGCATCAACGAGAAGGAGTCCTTCTCGCTCGAACTGCCGCCTTACTCGCAGGATCTGTCCGATGCCGGCAAAGGCCCGTCCGACGGCTGGTCGTTCACCAACTCCTTCTGCTCCGAGCGTTACGTCGGCGGCATCGAAAAGGGTCGTCCGCCGTACGAAGCCGGTTGCTCCGCCAAGGACACCGACTACCTGCATGTGATCAACTGGAAAAAAGCCGCCCAACTGGTTGCCGCCGGCAAGGCCAGGAAGATCAACGGCCACAACGTGCTGATGATGGAAACGGCCATCAAGGAAGGCATCCTCTTCCTGATCCCCGAGCCCAAGTCGCCGCACGGCGTCGATGTCACCCCGGACGGCAAGATGCTGGTCGTCGCCGGCAAGCTCGACACCCATGTGTCCGTCTATTCTTTCGACAAGATCATGGCCGCCATCAAGGCCGGCAAGTTCGAATCGAAAGATCCGTACGGCATTCCGGTAATCGCCATGAAGGACGCGCTGCACACGCAAGTGGCGCTCGGCCTCGGCCCGTTGCACACCCAGTACGATTCCAAGCCCTGTGTCGCCTATACCTCGTTGTATGTGGATAGTCAGGTCGCCAAGTGGAACTACTGCGAAGGCAAGGTACTCGACAAGATTTCCGTCCATTACAACATCGGTCACCTGATGACCATGGAAGGCGACTCCGTCGATCCGAAGGGCCGTTATCTCGTCGCGCTGAACAAGCTGTCGATCGATCGCTTCAATCCGGTGGGCCCCTTGCATCCGCAGAACCATCAGCTGATCGATATCAGCAACGACAAGATGCAGTTGCTCTACGACATGCCGATTCCGCTGGGCGAGCCGCACTACGTTGTCGCCATCTCGGCCGACAAGCTGAAGCCGGGCGTGCGCTACAAGGTCGGCACCAACAGCCGCACCGACAAGCCGCATCCGGGCATGGTGCGTGCCGGCGAAGAAGTCACCACGCGCAAGGGCAACAAGGTCGAAGTCAAGGGAACGCTGATCCGCTCGCACATCACGCCGGAAACCATCGAGGCTGAAGTGGGCGACGAGATCACCATCAACCTGACCAACCTTGAGCGGGCGCAGGACGAGACCCACGGCTTCACGGTGTCGACCTACAACGTGCATGCTTCAGTCGAGCCGGGCAAGACCGTCCAGTTGAAGTTCAAGGCCGACAAGGAAGGTGTGTATCCGTACTACTGCACCGAGTTCTGCTCGGCGCTGCACCTTGAAATGCAAGGCTACCTCCTCGTCAAGCCGAAGGGCTGGAAAGCGACGAAGACCACGCTGGCCAAGGGCACCTACACCGAAGCCGAATATAAGGCGACAGTGAAGAAAGTGGTGGATACGCAGGCGATCATCGACTCCGTCGTCGCCTACATCACCAGCGTCAACTACAAGGACTTCCCGGATGTTGTGGCGATGGTGGATGACGCCTTCGACCAACTGGGCAAGACCAAGGGTCTGAAAGAGAAGCATGAGGCGTTCGCCGCCAAGCAGGATTGGGAAAATGCCAACCTCTGGGCCGAGCAAATCTGGCAATACCAGGTCAAGACCGCCGACCTCGGCTTGCGCGCCAAGACTTATCTTGAGCAAAACGGCGCCAAAAAGGTCAAGTAATAAATCAAATGAGCGCTCAAGTAAAAAGTTGAGCAATTTGATATGAATTAAGGCGGTCGGCGCGGGGGGCGAATTATTCTGTCCCCCGCGTTTTCATTTACGAAAGGGATACCCATGAAATCGATGCTGATGCTCGCCACCGCAACGCTGGCTCTTGCCGGCTCGGCTTTTGCCGCCGACGGCAAGACGCTTTACAACGACAAGACCTGTAGCGCCTGCCATGGTCCCAACGGCAACAAGCCGCTCATGCCCGACTATCCGAAGATTGCCGGCCAGAACGCCAAGTACATCGAGAAGCAGATGATCGACATCAAGAGCGGCGCCCGCGCCAACGGCAACAGCGCGGCGATGAAGGGGGTCATGCACCTCGTTTCCGACGCAGAAATCAAGGTGCTGGCCGACTATGTTTCCAAGCTGAAGCCTTGATGGATAACACTTTGTCCCGCCGATTGATGAATATCAATGAATGCTGATATTCGATTGCGGACAATGGCTCTACCCCGATACCTTGAGAGGATAACGACATGAAATCACCCGCATTGCTGGTCCTGGCCTTGCTCTCCGCCACCGTTGCCTTTGCCGGCCCGCCACCGCCCAAACAGGAAGGTATCGAAGGCAAGAACTACAAATGGAACGCCCAGGAGGGCGAGAAGATCGAGGCCCTGCACAAAAAGGGCGACGTCAAGGCCGGCAAGGAAGCCTACGAAGTCTGCGGCGCCTGCCATCTGCCCTCGGGCGCTGGCCGTCCTGACGGCACGTTCCCGCAGTTGGCCGGCCAGCATTCCACCGTGCTGATCAAGCAAATGGCCGACATTCGCGCCGGTCTGCGCGACAACCCGACCATGTATCCGTTTGCCATGACCCTGACCGACCCGCAGGAATTGGCCGATGCCTCCGCCTACATTCAAAGCCTGTGCATTCCGGCCAATCACGGCATGTACGAAGGCAAGGACGCGGCGCTGCAAGTCGCCAAGGGCAAGGATCTCTACGAGAAGCAGTGCAAGGAATGCCACGGCGCCAACGGCGAGGGTAACAAAGAGAAGTTTTATCCCGTGATCGCCGGCCAGCACTACAAGTACCTGCTGCGTCAGATGAGCGAGATTCGCGAAGGCAAGCGTCGCAATGCCAATCCGGACATGGTCAAGGTCATCAAGCCCTATACCGATGACCAACTGGTGGCGATCTCCGCCTACCAGTCCAGCCTGGCCATGCCGGGCGCGATGTGCAAGGGCGGCGCCAAGAAGAAGTAAGCACCGCACTGTAATGGCCCCCGCGCGTGGCCTTGACGGCGCGCGTGGGGAATAACGAAAAGTCGGCGCTAGCGGTACGGCTGACCGACGAAAAGATGGCTCCAAAACAAGAGTGAGCACAATGAACGCCCCCAGGAATCCCAATGTCGCCATCGGCGGATTAACGCTGATTGCCTTGATCGCCATGATCGCGGCCTACTTTGCTCCCATCTGGTGGGTGTCGTTGACCGCGCCCAACTATCCGCCGGATGCCTTCCCCGACGGCATCCGCATTCATTTCCATTTCGATGGCGTCTATAACGGCTGCTCCGCGGCGGGCAAGGGCACCCGCATGGCGGGCGAGATCATCCAGAAGGATCTCGGCGCCGAAGACGAGCGCTACAACCCCATCCTTGACGCCAAGAAGAATGTCGACAAGGGCGCGGAAGGCCTCGACTGCGTCCATGAAATGAACACCATCAACCACTACGTCGGCATGTTCCCCATCGCCACCGGCGCGCCGGTGGAAAAGCCGCTGGCCAAGTTTTTCTTCGGTTTCTTCGCGGTGATGCTGCTGGCGTTCGCCGCGACAAAACAGAAATTGCGGCTGCTGATACTCTCCGCCGGCTTCACCGCCGTGGCCGTCTGGGCCATTGTCGATCAGTACGTGCTCGGCCACCTCGCCAGCCACGTCGCCGACTATGTGAGCGAGGCGGGCACCTTCTTCAAGGAGCCGGACAAGATCAAGCATTGGGGCGACAACGTCACCCTGGCCAGCCATGTCGTCATCGCCGGCTTGATCGTCGTCATGGCCATCGTCGTGCTCGGCGTCTGGAAATTCCGTCCGTTCCAGTTGCTGCTGGCCGCCGTGCCGGCGCTGCTGCCGGTATTTTTCGTCATCGAATACGCGGGCTGGTTGTGGTTCTTCGGCCACAACATGCACCCGTGGGGCGCTTTCACCGTCAAGCCCTTCATGCCGACGGTTTTCGGCGAGGGCAAGGTGGCGCAGTTTTCGACCTACTCCTATCCCTACTGGGGCTATGCCTTGCTGCTGGTGATGTTCGCCACGCTGGCGCTGGCCATCCTGCTGCGCCGCAAGCAATTGCGCGAAGGCGGCGCCGAATGAGATTGCCGCCTGCCCTGCTGGCTTCGCTGGCGCTGGGCGTGTCGACCCTGCTGGTCGCCGCCGAGACGGGCGGCGAGTTGGGTTGGCGTGATGCCGAGAACGGGGCGACGGTGCCGAAGCTAGGCGCGACGGCCGACCTGAGCAACGCTCCCCGCGTTGGCGTCGATCGGCCCAAGCCGCAATTCATGCTGCACGAGCGCGACAAGCGCGTGCATGGCTTGATCCCCTTCCAGCAACTGGTCGATGCCGCGCCGGCCGGTTCGGTGCTAAAGCCGCCGCCCGGCATCTATGCCGGCCCGGTGGTGGTCAATAAACCGTTGACCATCGATGGCGGCGGCCAGGTCACCATTGATTCCGGCGACAAGGGCACCGTCTTCGAACTCAGGGCCGACGATTCGACCCTGCGCGGCTTGCACCTGACCGGCTCCGGCGACTCGCACGACACCGACGACAGTTGCCTCGACGTGCGCGGCCACCGCAACCATATTGAAAATCTCGTTATCGATAACTGCCTGTTCGGCATCGACCTCAAGCAATCCAACGACAGCGTTGTGCGGGGCAACCACATCAAATCCAAGCCCTTCGACCTTGGCGTCCGCGGCGACGGCCTGCGCCTGTGGTACAGCAATCGCAACCTGATCGAGGCCAACGAAGTCATCGACTCGCGCGACATGGTGGCGTGGTATTCCAACGACAACACCTTTCGCGGCAACCTCGGCCGGCGCAGTCGCTATTCCATCCATTTCATGTTCGCCAACAACAACATCGTCGAGGAAAACCGCTTCTACGACAACGCCGTCGGCATCTATTTCATGTACATGGAAGGCGGGGCGGCCCGCAATAACGTGATTTCCCACGCCACCGGCGCGTCCGGCATGGCCCTCGGCTTCAAGGAGTCGAGCAATATCGATATTTCGGGTAACGAGATCATCTACTGCGCCGTCGGCGTCGGCTCCGATCTGTCGCCCTTCCAGCCCGATACGTCGATACGTTTCACCGGCAACCACTTTGCCTACAACGGCATTGCCGTGCAGCTCACCTCCGAACTCGGCGGCAACATCCTGAAAGACAATACCTTCGAAGGCAACCTCACCGACGTGTTTCAGGGTGGGCGCGGCGACGGCGACAAAAACACCTGGATTGGCAACTATTTCGACACCTACCAGGGCTTCGATCGCAATGGCGATGGCATCGGCGACACGCCGCACGAAAATTTTGCCTACGCCGATCAGTTGTGGATGGAAATTCCCGCCGCGCGTTTTTTCCAGAATTCGCCCGCGATGGCGCTGCTTGATTTCCTCGAACGTCTCGCGCCGTTCTCGGCGCCCGAGTTGCAGTTGCGGGATTCCGCGCCGCGCTTCGTCAAACCGGCGAGGGTGCGCTCATGAGCGCCGCGCTGCCGCAAAAAGTCGGCGCTAGCGGTACGGCGCCGCAATCCAAAGAACGTCGCCAGCAGGCCCGCCGCCGCGTGCTGCGCACCATTTTGCTCACCGGCGGTGTCATGGGCGCGGCGCTGTCAGGTTTCCTGCCGCTGGTCTACGCCCAGAAGCAGCGGTTGCGGCCGCCCGGCGCGCTTGACGAAAAGGACTTCCTAGCCAGTTGCATCAAGTGCGGCCAGTGCGTGCAGGTCTGCCCGGTATCCGCCATCAAGCTCGCCGATCTGGTCGACGGCCTGGGTGTCGGCACGCCCTATATCGACGCCCGCGAGCAAGCCTGCGATTTTTCCTGCGATGCCGTGCAGTGCATTCTCGCCTGCCCGACCGGTTCGCTGACGTATCACAAGCCCGGCTTTATGTCGGTGCGCGCCGGCGCGCCGCTCGCCGCCAAGCCGATCTTGCTGGCAAAAGAGAAAGACGCCGAACCGACGCTCAATCTCAAGGAACGTATTGGCGTGGCGCGACTGACGCGGCCCGAAGCCTGCCTCGCCA
>JFJP01001825.1_pt1 | contig 26040 bp, 33 predicted proteins | sample 431651 | NCBI WGS metagenome assembly JFJP01 (sample SAMN02602958, study PRJNA72255) | Microbial mat metagenome, whole genome shotgun sequencing project. | biome: fresh water; feature: sink hole; material: water; isolation source: purple microbial (photo- and chemosynthetic) mats found in...
GTGCCGTTTATGGCGATAGGTGCGGAGTTGTTGTGTTAAATCTTAAGCTGGCGCTATGCACATAGCGCCACGCTGGTGACAGCAAACTTGCTGCTTGACGATTGGGCCAGTATCCTCGGTTCGAAGCGGTTGAGCAGCTCACCCATCACGTCCACATCCTGGATATGAACGGCGAATCGTATAGATTCGCCACTAGCAAGAAACAGCAACAACGCAATGCTAAACCAAACATCTCCTCTGAAAAGGAGGGGCCAACCCATAACAACAAAAACAATATCTTGAAGGAACGGGCTACGCTGCGCTTCGCCAGTCATCCAAATTTTGCCTCGCAGTGCAATGTGGATTGAAGGGAGAACAATCTAGGGCCTGAACAGCTCTATTTATTAATCCAAATTGGGTACACTTTTAATACGCCATTTGATACATCTTCATTCCGGCATTGACAATGTCGGTTGCACTGAATTGCCGCGCAATATCAAATCACATGGCAATCTAAGTCGATCGCAGAATCAGAACTTGGTCTTAACGCCAAGAATCAAGCTGCGTCCAGCCTGCGGCTCAACATCCTTGATTACCGAGGTTGCCAAGCGAATGTCCTGGTTCAAAAAATTCTTGACCAATGCATACTAGATCACCTGCGTTTTTCCGAATTTCTGCGTGTAAGCCAGACTGACATTGACTTTGGTGTAGGCAGGTGCTGCGCTGTGTTCAAAAGTTGCCAGGCGGCTTTGTTGTTGCGCGCGCATGAGCGCCATGCCACTGCGTCATGGTCCCTTCAAATAGCCGATTTTCAAGCCGTAGCGGGTGGCAGGCTGCAACGGCAGGTTGCTCATCTGATCCGGTGTCCCGCGCGAGGTGTCGACAAAGCCGTGTACCGACCATCTCTCACCCCGGAGATTATAGCTGATCTCGGCTTCGGCGCCACGAATGGTGGCGTCTACTTGTGACCTGAAGCGCTTGGTAAATTCGCCGTCAGGATCTGCCGCGCCGTTTTCATCGACCTGGCCTGCATTGCGTCCAAACACGTAATTGCTGACATGGTTCTGGAACAGATTGGCTTTCCAGCGCCCCAAACCCGAAGTTTTCTGCAGGGTTAGCTCTATATTACGCGAGGTTTCCTTTTTCAAGGAGGGGTCCGCCGATGTCGAACGTTACAGTCAATTCGTGCGGGCTGTTGGAGTACAATTCCTCGGTGCTTGGCGCGCGTTAGGCGATAGATATCGTCGGGTCGAAGCCATAGCCCGGCATGAAACTCCACAAAGGCGCCCACTGATAGGATGTCAGATTGAACTTGCGCCCAGTAAAGACGGTATCGCTATAGGGCCGATGCTCGACCGATTCCAGGCGCAATCCCGCACTCGTCAGCACCAGGCCGAAATGACGCTCTTCTATCAGGAATCCCGCAAGCGAGGTCGATTTAGTGCACGGCACGGTGTGCGGTAGGCCTTTGTCGGCGGCCAACGCGGAAAAATGCGTGTCTTCGGTCTGTATGCCAAACGTGCTGTACCAGCCAATCAACGGCTTGTGTGCCAATTCCCAGCGTGTTTCTGTCGATTGATTAGAGAAAGTGATAGTGGGATCGCCATTTTCCTGTTTCTCCGTATGGATGGATGTAGTCGGTACGGCCTAGTTTTTCGAAACCTGCGAGCGGGGCATCGAGTTAGCTGGCGATGTCGTAGCGGGTCTGGTGCAGGTCGATGAAGGATTTTTCAGCGGTCGGAATGTCGTAGTGATCATCTAGTGTTGCTACCGATGCGCCAGTGTAGCCCTAGGAAGCGATGTATGAGGCGCCAGCGCCAATTTCGGTTTCTTGTGAGTGAGCGAGCTCGGCGACCGGCCTGGCGGTGGATCTGCGTCGTTCTGGTGGGCATGTCCGGGGATTTTGTAATTGTCAGTATCGCGCCAGTTGCCGTCCAGATGCCAGCTGATCTCTCCGGCTGAGTCATCCAGCCTCAATGATGTGCTGCGGCCGTTGTCGATGTCGTTGTAACACGCTTCTGTTTTGCCGCTGATATTTTTTGTAATTCGGTTGAGATGCGATCGTTGATCACATTCACCAAGCCGCGCGATGGTGCCGGAGCCATACAGAAGGGCGGCCGGTCTGCGTAAGATTTCAATCTGGCGCGCGGTAGCCGCTTCGGTCGCCACTGCATGATCGTTGGAAAGGCTTGAAACGTTCGCTACTGCCATGCTATTTTCAAGAATCTTGACGCGCTGGCCTTCCATGCTGTGGATGATTGGATGGGAAGTGCCGGCGCTGAAACCTGATGTCGATACGCCGAGTTCTTGCGCCAGAGTGTCTCCCAGGTAGGTGCCAACCTTATTGCGCAATTCTTCGCCGAACAGTACTTTGGTGGGTTTCAGTATCTGTGTGTCTGGATTAGCGTTGAGCGGACTCGCCATGACCACGATCGGCGGCAGAAGCTTGGAGTTGTCGGTGTGCGAGGTCTGGGCAGAAGCGCCGGAAGACAGAGTGGCGGGCGTGGATACTACCGCACTGGATAAAGGCGTACGTTGGACGAACATGGGTGAGACTCCTTGATAGGCTGTCGCCGCCGACTATCAAGCGCGATGTGGATCTGCATGCAGGAGCTCGCTGGTGGTTGCCGATTGCCGACTTGTTCAGTCCGGCCGAGGCAAGTCGATCAGAATGGCAATTGCCAAACGGAACAGGAACGTGGCTGCACGTGATCGTCAGCAAAGACGTTTTTTAGCGGCGACAATAAACGATTGGCGACCTGGTCTGGCCGGATCTTTTGGAAGGCGCCGTAGGGCGGCGCCGATGGCGTTAAAGTCTTTCAGGACAGAGTTGGCGCGCGGTGGAAAATTGAAGATGAACGGCACATCCCATGAAGCGAATACCTGCCATTTCGCCAGAACGGGCTTGTCGGGCAAGGGTGACAGAGTCAGCGGTATTGAGTAGATTGTTGCAGGCAGAGTAGCATCGTCGAAATCGGTGGAGGAGTGGTGCGCTGTGCCACCGCCATCGATAGCCTGTTCGATGAGCAATGTCAGGTTACGTCAACTTGGTCGACGGTTTGTTTTCTCAAGCTACATGGACGATGCTATGCCTCTGTCGGCTATTCGATCGTACACCTGCATCGCCTCCAACGCATTTTTTAAGCCACACCATCTGATATCATCGGCTTCGTCTACTCACCATGAATGTTACCAGCACGCTGCTCTCGCGCCGCTGTTAGTATTAACGATCCTGTTCGCGAAATGATCGAAGCTAACGCATAGAATGCGACGTCGCGCGCTTGCCTGGCGAATCTTGTACGATATCCGATTGTATTGAGGATCAGTCTCCGTAAAGCTTCTGTTTCAGTTCGCGCCGTTGCTGTGCTTCCAGCGACAAGGTCGCGGTCGGGCGCGCTAGCAGACGTGGAATCCCGATAGGTTCACTGGTTTCTTCGCACCAGCCGTATTTGCCTGTGTCAATCGAAGCAATCGACTGTTGCACCTTCTTCAGCAATTTGCGTTCACGGTCACGCGTACGCAATTCCAGCGCATGTTCTTCTTCGATGGTAGCGCGGTCTGCCGGATCTGGCACCAAGACGGTCTCACGCAAATGTTCCGTGGTTTCTCCAGCATTCTTGATTAGATCGATTTCCAACTGCTGCAAGCGTACTTTGAAGAAAGCCAGTTGCGCTTCATTCATGTAATCCTTTTCGCACATCTTGAGAATTTGGTCTTCGGTCAACAGAACGGTTTCTTGGGTCGGTTTGGTTGTTTTAGTAGCCACTTCGCTTACTTTCAATACGACGTTTTTTCAATTTTTATCCGTTGATTCGGCACTTGTGGGCTTGTCGCTGATGCTGCGATCGCCGGATCTGGCTGTTGGGGAATTCAGTTTTTTTGTAACAGAACTGCTGGCTTTTACCGTTTTATTGCGCGTTGCCTCGTCAGCGGCTGGACTTGACTCTGATACAGAGTTGGCAGCCACCGTTTGCTTGGCTAAGGATTTTACAACAGGTTTAGGACTGACTTTGGAAAATTTTGGTACTGCTTTTGATATAGTTAGTCGGCGTCTGGGTCTTTTGCTGTATCTTTGCGGAAAGTTTCTGGGTTGTCCCACCTGCTTTTTTAGCTATGGTTGTGTGATTTGTGAGAGTGCCGGCCTTACCCGCGGCCTGGGCCTTTCTTGATGCCGTGACGCCGGCGCTTTTATTGCGGCAGTCTTTTTAACGGTCAGATTCATGGTCCTCTCCCTCGGGCTTGTCAGTATCCAGGCGGAACATCGGTATCGGTCGTGACTGGCAGGCTGCTGTTTTAGCTGTTGTTTGCAACATCGGAGGCGCCTCGGTCGCTTTGTCCCGCGTCCAGTTGTAACTGTCCCAACGTGGTTCTCGACAATCTCGTAAATCCGCAGCCATACCAACATGTATTGGGTATGATAGTGTGCTAGCCAGTTATTTAACAATTAAAAAATTATATATTATATACCAAATATTTTTACAAATCTCGAATAGAGATGTCTTTTGGTAGATTCTTGCAAATAAAGACCATTTTTTTTCCGAGTGTCTCATTTGCTGCCGACATCGCTACACATGTTTTTATGGACGCACTGGGACACCATTTTGTTGTCTGTATCATCCATGAAAAACAATACATTTTGTAGCGCAACATGCGCGGGTCCGTAGACCTGCATGCGCATCATGCAGCAGATGCAGTAATTGTTCATTTCGATGATCTGTTCGCTGCTGTCCTGAACCAGTATTTCATTGTCGATATTCTCCTGACTGAACTCGTTTTCAATTACGGCAATCTTGTGACCGTGCTGCTGTTGCAGGATGCGGTTGAGCACAGTAAGTTTTACCGGCGCCGAGCAAGCCAGTCAAGATGGTGGTCGGGATCAGTTCCATATTGATAGTCGCGAAAAAGAAAAACAAGAAAGGAAAAGCGAAAGTGGCTTGACGTCGCGCTTACCGAAGCTAGTTCAATGAATGCAGTCGGAGCTTTGATTGTCAGTTTGATCTCGTGGCCCTGAAAGCCTTTATCCAAGATTTCTTGCAGGATTTGCTGCAACTGCTTGCGCAATAAGGCTGGGCTGGTGCTGTCCATGCTGCCGCATGGTGACTGGCGTCTTCCTTGGCTGTTGTTGCAGAGTGGGCGGCGGCAGATTTGGATTTTTGACTTAGATTCATGGCCATCGATAGAGATGGGAATGCTTCAATTATTCCTCAAAATGTAATTCAGTTTCATATATGCATGTAGCAAATTCTCCGAATGGGTGCCAGTGGGTGTTGCATTGCCACGCAGCTCCTGTCATTTCTGCGAACGCGTGAATTCATTTTCATCATCCTGCTCAATAATTTCGATTCCCGCATTCGCTAGGATGACGGAACTGTCATGAGGCAGTGCCCACGCAATATCATTCAAATCTGGCACGAGGTCATTTATCCGGGATTTTTTTCGCCCGCGGATGCGCCGCGTCATAGACCTGCGCCAGGCGCTGGAAATCCAGCGCGGTGTAGACCTGGGTGGCGGCAATCGAGGTGTGTCCCAGCAACTCCTGCACCGCCCGCAAATCGCCGCAACCCTGCAGCATGTGTGAGGCAAAAGAATGGCGCAGCACGTGCGGATGAACATTACTGGTGATGCTGAGCGATTGCGCATGATGCTTCAGGCGTAGCTGAATCACCCGTGGCGACATGCGCGTACCACGTTCAGTCAGGAACAATGCGCAACGATCATTACCCTGATCGCCTTTGAGCAATGTCTGTCGTAGCGGCAGCCATGCTGCAATCGCTGCTAATGCCGGCCTTCCTACCGGGACGCTGCGCTTCTTGTTGCCTTTCCCCGTCACTGTCACTTCGGCTCCCTCAAGATCGATCCATCCGGTCGATACATAGACATCCTGGCGCGTGTAGCGCAGATCTAGGCCAGCCAGTTCAGAAACCCGCAGGCCGCTGGAGTACAACAATTCGAACATGGCCTGGTTGCACAAAGCTAGGCTCGATCCTGACTTGGCAAACGGGTTGCCGCTGGCGACCAAGTGTATTGCATCGTCTTCCGCCAGGGCCTTGGGTAATGGCTTGGCGCGCTTGGGGGCTTTGACGCCATCCGCCGGATTGCTGGCCAACGCAGTTTGTTCCGCCAGCCATTCGAAGAAGCCGCGCCAAGCCGACAACTTGCGGGCGATCGAGCTTGGGCTTAAACCACGCGAATGCAATTGCGCAGCGAACTTGCGGATGTGGGAATGTGTGACTGCCACATAGTTCCAGTCCTCGCCAAGTATCTGCGTCAAGCTGGCGAGTTCGGCGAGGTCGCGTGCATAATTACCGATCGTATGCGGCGACAGCTGGCGCTGGCTAGCCAGGCTACTCAGATAGCCGTTCAGGTATGCCAGGTTGGCGACGCGGCTCACGTTAGAGATGTCGGGCAAAGACGATTAGTCAAGCAGGCAAACCAACGCAGCGCTCGCCGTTTCGCCGATTTGTACCAGGAAGTCGGTCGCCATATTAGCGCTAAAGCGCTGTGGATCGGTAGAGCTAAGTACCAGCAGGCCGAAGGTTGTCGATTCGTTCCGTAGCGGCAGGATGGCGATCGATTGGATGCCAGGCTCGAGCCACGAAGCTGCCTCGAAATCGTTATTACCACCGCAAAACGGTATGCTCAGACCGTTGGCGAAAGCCTTGGCATCGTCCGATGTCGGCACGGCAAACCAGGTATGCGCATAGGTTTCGGTGACACCCCAGATGCGCAGCGTGGCCTGCGGTACAGCGAATATGCTGCGCAACCCGTCAACCAGCGTATGGGGCAGATCGGCATCGTTACGGGCCAGCAGCAGGCTACGTGTCCAACTGTATAGCTTATGGGTGATGGCCTCGTTTTCCTGCGCGTTGCTAACCATATCGGCGAGCCGCAGGTCCTGCACTTTTATTTTTTCACGTAGCACCTCCATCTGGCGCTCCTGCAACGATACCGCGCGTTCCAGAAGTGGGCTAGTAAGTCGGATCTTGGCAAGCAGTTCGGCGTGTTCTTCAAAAAAATGCGGCGCGTCGATCAGATATTGAGCGACAGCATCGGGATCAAGATGGGTGGTCATGTGGAGTGTGAGCGATTAGGAGGAAAGGATTCGAACAACATATAATGTTTAAGAGTACACCGCGATCTAGGTGAATGACAACCTTGAATGTCCGCGATACCCGGCGCGGGCCGCCGATACAATAAAAAAGACCGACATGGTTTCCCATGTGGGTCTTTTTTATTCTTGTTCAAGCAACCTTATCTACATGATGCTGCGGATAAGATCGACTTAAATTAGAACTTGTGGCGGATACCAACAGTAACTGCTGTTTGGCTCTTTGCCGAACCAGTGCCGTTACCGTCAACACCTAGATTAGCTGCGTTCTTGGCTTCCAGTAAGGAGGCGAATGCATACAGGTCTGTACGTTTTGACAAGAAGTAGTCTGTACCCAAATTGTACTGGATCAGCTTACCGTTGTTGTTTAGTGGCGATGTATTAGGACCAGGAACGAAAGTAAGCCTGTTGTACTGAACGCTGCCAAGCAGATAAAGAGGATCGGTCAAGTTGTAGTTGACACCCAATTCGAAGATTTCGGATTTGCTGTTGTTGATCGAACCAGAGCTGTAGTAGGAAGGAGTACCGGAATTGTTCCACAGAGCAGTTTTTCCGTCCCATGCGCTAGCCAGTGGCTGCTTGACGAGCGACCAGTTACCATACAGGCGTGCCAGACCAGCTTGGTAGCTAGAGCCCAATGAGAATATCCTCAGAGCGGTGTCGCCCGGGTTGCCGACTTTAAATTCTTTACTATTAGAATTGGAAGTGTCGCTAGAAGTAGTACCCTTCTTCGATTCGTAATAAGCAGCACGCAGACCCAGTGGGCCATTTGCGTATTGACCGCCCAGACTGAACGATTGACCGTTCGAAGTCTGACCAGCTGCTTCGCCGAAGCCATAGATCAGGCTACCAGTGAAACCGGCTACGTTAGGTGTGTTGTAGCGGATCGAGTTTTTCGTACTTGTATAGCGGATCGAGTTGTTGGTACGTATACCTTCCAAACGGTCCATGTTATGGTCAACTGCACCAGTCAGGTCGTTCAGTACGTCAGTTTGACGACCCAATAGAATGGAACCGAAGTTGCCGCTCAGACCGACTACCGATTTACTAGGGAATAAATTAGTGGAACCTGTATTCTTTTTCAAGGCGCCAGTGTCGTTATGGAAACCAGCTTCCAATTGGAACAGAGCCTTCAGACCGCCACCCAGATCTTCAACGCCCTTGAAACCCAGACGCGAACCTTGGATGACACCGGAATCAACGCTGAATTTCTTGTCGTTCGAACTGTTGTCTGGAGTCGGAACTTTGTTCGCGTAGGTAATACCGGTATCCAAGATACCGTAGATGGTTACGGCGCTTTGAGCTTGTGCCGCACCTGCGATTGCGCCGAGTACGGCCACTGCGATTAGTGATTTCTTCATTTTGAAGTCCTTTATTGAGAATAACTATCTTAAGGATCCGTACATCTTGCCGGATGGATGAACATTAAGGGCTGTAGCTGTCCGCGCCTGCAGTTTGGTTTGATGTGAGGTTATAAATTTGTCGAAATTGAGGAGGAATATTAATTTTGTTGTATTTTTGCGACATATAATGCGGCGCCAGCGCTGGCGACCTGAGAGTTCGAACAGACTTGGCGTCGTCAATTGACAGCGGAGGGATGTGGTGAAGGAGGTTACGCGATGTAGGATTGCTGGTGTTGTCTGCGGCGGACTGTAGAGCAATAAATGTTTTGTATTTTATATTGCGCAGTACAAACATCGTTGTTAGCAATTTACGTCAAAATTCCTGCTTTCCAATTAATTTCTGCTTATACATGCACATGTCGGTACTTTTTCCAAGATCAGGTGCTTACATGTCTGAACCGAAAAGGTGAACAGGACCAGCACGCGGCCTATTCAATATCACCATCCAGATCATTCAAACGCTGCGCTTCTTAGAAACGGTGGCGAATACCAAGCGCAACCGAAGTCTGATTGCTCTTACTGTCGCACCTCTGAATAGTTGGGGATGCAATATTGCCCACCCGTCCGCCGTTTTTGTGCGATGCGTACGAAGCTAGCGAGTACAAGTCAGTACGCTTGAGCAGATAATAGTCTACGCCCAGATTTAGCTGAGCAATTTTTGGCTTGAGGCCAGTGTTGCAGTTAGTCGAAAAGCTTCTTTTTAGAACTGATGCCAGCCAGTGCACCGGTTTCGACAGCGTGTGGTCAACTCCCAGTTCGCACACATGTTTCTTAAACAGCCCAGTCGTGTTGACGCGTGACCAGTTACCACCGTACACACACGTGTAGGTCCGACGAGATAGTTGGAGCTCTGACTGAACGTCTTATTGATTGTGTTGCTATACAGATTCGAATTTGCTATTGGAGTCAGGCCGCCTTTAGCAGCGACGCCAGATATCAGGGTGTTGCCTAAGGTCTGCACCGAATTTCGACTGGCAGTAGCTCAGATACACGACCAATGGGTCGTTATCATAAGTGCCGCCGGCACCGAAAGATTGACCTGCTCGTTCGCCCAAGCCATCGTGCGCAGTGCATTTGAAGCCTTGTATTGTTGGCGAGTTATAGCGGAGGATTGAGCTTTGTGTGCGAACGCCTTCCAGGCGATTCAGAGTATGCACGCTGCCGATGAAATTACCGAAGTCTTTGACCGAATTGTACTGATGACTTGCCTCGTCAAGGATGACGAATTGGCGACCTGGCAAGACGGTATCGCAATTGCTGCGCAGACCAACTACCTATTTACGGTTAAATGCGGTGCTTCCGTTGGATGCTCCAGTGGAGCTGTAAGCTTGCTTACAGTTGGAACAGTACTTTCAGTCCACCGCCCAGATCTTCAGCACCTTTGAACTCGATGCGGGAAGTGTCGATGTTGCCGGAACCCACGCTGAACTTGGCGCCGCCATTTTTGTTGGTGTTGGCGGCAGCGTTTGCAACGGGGTTATGGTTCAAATAGGTACAAATAATATTTGTACCTATTTGAACCATAATTAGCAACAGAGGTTTGAGCCTATGCTGCAATTGCGGTCGTACCGAGAGTGGCCAATGCGATGAGTGATTTTTTAATTTAATGTCCTTAATTTGAAAAACTGGCTTTAAAAACGGATTATGAGGAATCCCTCGTACATCTGCCGGAGGAATCAACGGTAACCCTAGTTAGTAAAAAATTTATAATTTTCGTCTCTTAATTATTTAATAATTTAATAATTTAATAATTATTAAAAAGTTAAGTAATTTTCCAAATTTGTTATTTCTAAATTACGGATGTGGCGTTTCGTGGCTATCCAAATCTGCTTTAATATTTTTTAAACAGAATTTCCATATCAAAAAATACTGAGTCGAATGGTTGTGTGCAAAATGCGGATATAGGCGAGCCAATTCCGGTATATTGATATTTTTTCAAAAAGATTCATCTTTAGCAAGAAACTAGCTGAAATAAAAATCAGTTCATTGATCAAGCATAACTTACGTTTTTCTAATGAATGCTTTATGGCTAAGCGTAAAGATTTAGCGATTATTCGTTCAGCCCGTGCCGGGCAGGCCGCCGCACAGATAGCACTAGGAAAGCGCTATTTGTGCGGCGGTAATGGATTGCCGCAAAGCCTGTCGACGGCTCTACATTGGCTGAGTCGCGCCGCCCAGCAGGAAGAGCCCGAAGCCTGGATGCTGATCGGCAGCCATATTCCGCTTGAGGTCGCGCTTGACGCCGGCAATCCACTCGAACTGTGCATATGGTACGAGCGCGCCTTTGAGGCCGGATTGATGGAAGCTGGTCTAGTTTTTGCTAGATTGGTGCTGACGTCGCGCGATCCGGGCATGTTGCAATCCTTGCGCGGCAAAGCTTTCAAAACGCTAGCAAGCGTTGCGCACGCGGGGGTTGCTGAAGCCCAGTGGCTGCTGGCGCAGCATACCGACATCGCTCCCGGCGACTTGTACGAGCGCACTCTAGCTGCTGCGCAAGCTACCGGCAGCCAGCCTGAAGCCATGGATGAACAAGAATCGACGCTGGAATGGCCATCGCGTGCGACGAATGCTGGTGTGATGCAGGCGAAGCAGTCGTTGGTCCAGATTGCCTGGGAAAAAGCCGATTGGCCAGTTTTTCTGGAGTGGGCGTTGCCGTTGGCACAGGCTTTATCGGAGCAGTATGCAGCGACGCTGACGCAACTGAATGTACCGTCAGAAATGCTGGCACGTCAACTTGGTGAAGAAAACCTAGCGTTATTGATACGCACAGCCCAGGCGCTGCAAGACAGCAGGGTCTTTGACCCGAATGAGGTCCAGCAGTTTCTCGAACTTGCTGCCTACGGTGATGACAAGAGCGCGCAACTGGCGTTGGGGTTGTGGTACGCCCGCATGGATAGCAGCGGTCGGCGCTCACAGGCGGGAAGCGGTTTCGCAAATTATAAAAAGGCGAGCCGCTGGTTGACCATGGCAGGTGAAGCCGGCTTGGCGGATGCGTGGTTTGCGCTGTCGCGGATTTATCTAAAGTCGGAATTCTCGCAGCGCAATCTGGTAGACATGCAGCGCCATCTGGAGCGCGCCGCCGAGATGGGGCATTGCGCCGCGCAGCTGGAATACGGTCTTAGCATTTGGCGTAATCGACGCGAGACATTGACCAACGACGTCCGTGCTGTATATTGGCTACAGAAAGCCTCCGCTCAAGGCAGCAGCGAAGCCACCGATTTGCTGGCAAAGATTGCCGATAGCGCGCAGCCGGCGGCATGGGCTAAAACGGCCCAGCAGCAATTGGCGCGCGAACAGTCCAAGGCCCATCCATTTTTGGCTGCACGGATCGAGTTGGCAACCTTGTTTGGCCTGAGCCGACCGGAAGCGTTGCTGCTGGATTTGAATCAGGCCGATTGCGGCCACTGTTTGGCGGTGGATATACGATCCCAGTACGCGCGTAGTAAACGGCGCTTGATCTTGATTCGAACCGGCGACGAGCGTCAGGCGCTGAGCCGAATTGCCCGCTTGTTTGAAGATGTCGATTGCGGTCCGAACGGGCCGGAAGGAAATTATCGGCAGCGTCTCTATCGTTTCAAGACCATCGTGCCGCAGGCGGCGCAGGAAGCGGATCTCGGCTAGAGCAAATGGTTCGGTTGAGCGGCGTGGATAATCAACTGGCCGCGCCGATTTCTATTTCTATTTCTCCTTCGAAGACGGCAACTGCCGGCCCGGTCATCAATACTGGTTGATCGATTCCACTCCAAGCAATCGATAGCTCACCGCCGTGGGTGTGCACTCTGACCGGCGAGTCCAGTAAGCCGCGGCAAATCCCCACCACAACGGCCGCACAAGCACCGGTGCCGCAGGCCAGTGTTTCGCCGGCGCCACGTTCAAATACCCGTAGTTTGATCTGATGGCGACCAACAATCTGCATGAAGCCGGCGTTGACGCGTTTCGGGAAGCGTGCATGCTGTTCGATCGCCGGGCCGTCCGTCAAGACTGGCGCCACTTCGCTGTCGTCGACCACCTGCACCGCATGCGGATTACCCATCGATACTACCGACATCAACACCTGTCTGCCATGAATTTCCAGAGGCCATGCGATATTGTCTCCCAGCGTTTCAGACATCAGCTGGCTGGTATCGAACGGTATCTCAGCTGCCGTCAGGATCGGCACGCCCATGTCGACCGTGATGCGGCCGTCGCTTTCCAGTCTCGGCTCGATGATGCCAGACATGGTTTGCACGCGGATCTGGCGCTTGTTGGTCAGGCCTTTATCTGTGACAAATTTGACGAACGCGCGGGCGCCATTGCCGCACTGTTCGACTTCGCCACCGTCGGCGTTATAGATGCGGTAGCGGAAATCGACATTGTCGGTTTGCGGCTTTTCTACCACCAGAATCTGGTCGGCGCCGATGCCGAAGCGACGGTCGGCCAAGCGCTGCCATTGGGCTGGCGTGAAATCAATATGTTGGTGAATTGCATCGATGATGACAAAATCATTGCCGACGCCGTGCATTTTGGTGAATTTGAGTTTCATGGCGTGGATTATGCAGTAAAAGTTTGCGCAATGCTGTCTGAAGCGGGAAATGACAGCGGTTGCGTCGTTCGCCACAGGGTTGTGGTTGTAATTAGGTTAATAAATGCTTGCTTGCCCGGAGGGGCGTGTCTTGAAGCGTTTGTGGGCCCAGAAATACTCGGCCGGCGCTTCCAGCACGCGCTCCTCGATAAACGCATTCATGCGGCGCGTGGCTTCGACGATGTCATCACCGGGATAGTTCTCCCAGGCCGGATAGAAAGTGACCTTCCAACCTTTGTAGCCGGGCAGGAGGGTCGCGATCATCGGCACCACATTGGCCTTGGTGGCGGCGGTGATGCGCGCCGTTGCCGTCAGGGTTGCCGCCGGGACGCCGAAGAATGTCACGAACTCAGCATCTTTCAGGCCGAAATCCATGTCCGGCAGCATGATGAACGGATAGCCATCGCGCATCGCTCGGATAATCGGTTTGACGCCCTTCTCGCGGGAGAATAATTTGACCGGCCGGAAACGTGAGCGGCCCTTGAGTAATGCCGCATCGACTACGGCATCCTGCTGGCGGGTATAAATCGTACAAATAGATAGCGACGAATTTAGCACTAGCGCAATGCCTGGAATTTCCAAACAAACAAAATGCGGACATAGCAGAATCGTCGGGCTGGCCTGCAAAGTGTCGAGCGGCAGCGTCGAATCGATCTGGATCAGGCGTCGCAAACGTTTTTCCGGCGCCCACCACAACACACTGCGTTCCAACACACTGCGCGAATAAACCTGGAAATGGCGGCGCGCCAAGGTTTTACGTTCTGCTGTCGGCATGTCGGGAAAGCAGGCGGCAAGATTGGTCAGCGTGATATGCCGACGCTGCTTCATGATGATGAACAGCAGCGAACCAAGCGCTTCACCGACCGGTCCCAAAATCCATAGCGGCAGAAAGTGCGCTAGCCACAACAGCCCGATCAAGGCCCTCATGCATCCACCTTGGTTGCCACGGGAGTCGTGGGCGGCGCTGCGACGCCGGGCGGGGTCTTGTAGCGGTTGTAGCTCCAGATATATTGTGCCGGGCAACGCGTAATCAATTTGGCCATCACATGGCTGATGGCCAGCGTCTGTTGTTCCGGCGTGTCACTCAGGTTGCCTTCGAACGGCGCGAAACGGATCACATAGCCGCGCCCGAACGGCAGGCGCTCTGCATACGACAAGATCAGCGGCGCGCCGCTCATCTGCTGCAACTTGGCCGGCAACGTCATGGTGTATGCCGGACGGCCGAAGAAATCGACCCAGATGCCTTCGCCGTTCTGTGGTACCTGATCCGGCAACAGGCCGATTGCCTGACCTTTTTTTAGGGTCTTGAACAAGGTGCGGACCCCTGCCAGGTTGGCTGGCGCCAGCAACAGATTGTGGCGTCCGCGCGCGCCTTCGATCAATGGTTTGAGTGCATTCTTGCGGGGTGGACGGTACAGCGCTGTCAGAGATGTCTTGGCGGCGATCGCTTGGGCGACGATCTCAAAGCAGCCGAGATGCGGTGTCAGGAAAATTACCCCGCTCTTGGCGTCCAGGGCCGCTTGTGCGAGTTCCCAGTTCTCGATGGTGGCGGTGCGCAGGACTCGTTGCGGTGATGCGCACCAGATGAACGGCAGCTCGAACATACTCTTGCCGGATTCACGGATGGCTTGCGACAGGTGCTGCGGGTAGCCGGCGCGGAACAGGTTGTCTTTGAGTTTGTTGCGATATGACGGAGATACGAGGTAAACTAGCCAGCCGCAGGTGCTTCCTATTGTATGCAAGAAAGATAGCGGCAGTGTCGATAACAGGCGGAAGAGCGTTACAAGCATTGGACAAGACCCAGAAGAACTAGATTAAGAATCGAACAAGAGCGCCAAAATCCTAAATTTTAGTGATTTTTCCAGGCGGCGTAAAATAGCACAATAGTCAGATCTAAAAATGTTCTTGTAACAGCATTTTTGAATGTAAATCAAATGCTTCAAAGTAACATCATAATATATAGTTTCTAGTAGTGCTGCTGTTAAAATTATTGTTTAGCATTATCCGCCAATTTAGTAGGAAACTTGCGAGGCGGCGTACAAATTTCGTTAAAGCGTCGTAGGCTCATCAAGATTGACTGCGACATGGTCATCACTATTTTTTGTTGGGGCTTGCTATGGCACATGAATACCTTTTTACCTCGGAATCTGTCTCTGAAGGTCATCCGGACAAAGTCGCAGATCAAATTTCGGATGCGATTCTCGACGCAATTTTTGCCCAGGATCCGCTCGCGCGCGTCGCCGCAGAAACTCTGTGCAAGGCCAGTTTGGTGGTGCTCGCTGGTGAAATCACAACGCATGCCATTGTCGATTACATCGCTGTTGCGCGCGACGCCATCAAGCGTATCGGCTACGACAATGCTGACTACGGTATCGACTACAAGAGCTGCTCGGTGTTGGTCGGTTACGACAAGCAATCGCCGGATATCGCGCAGGGCGTCGACGAAGGCAAGGGGCTTGATCTCGATCAGGGTGCTGGCGATCAGGGCCTGATGTTCGGCTACGCTTGCGATGAAACGCCAGAACTGATGCCAGCCGCGATTTATTATGCGCACCGCATCGTCGAGCGCCAATCGCAATTGCGCAAGGATGGTCGCTTGCCGTGGCTGCGCCCGGATGCCAAATCCCAGGTGACGTTGAAATATGTCGGTGGCCGTCCGGCGGCAATTGATACCGTGGTGTTGTCGACCCAGCACGCGCCGGAAATGGAACATCGCGCGATTGAAGAAGCTGCGATCGAAGAAATCATCAAGCCAGTAGTGCCGAAAAAATGGTTGCAGAATACGCGCTACTTGATCAACCCGACCGGCCGTTTCGTGATTGGCGGCCCGCGAGGCGATTGCGGCTTGACCGGACGCAAGATCATTGTCGACACCTACGGCGGCGCGGCGCCGCACGGCGGTGGCGCGTTCTCCGGCAAGGATCCATCCAAGGTGGATCGCTCGGCTGCTTATGCTGGTCGTTACGTGGCGAAGAATATCATCGCCGCCGGCCTCGCCGAACGTTGCCAGATTCAGATCTCCTATGCAATCGGCATTGCCAAGCCGACTTCGGTGATGGTTACCACGTTCGGCACCGGCAAGATCAGCGACGAAAAACTGGCGCAACTGGTGCTGGAACATTTCGATCTGCGCCCGAAGGGCATCGTGCAGATGCTCGACCTGCTGCGTCCGATTTACCAAAAAACTGCAGCCTACGGCCACTTCGGTCGTGAAGAGCCGGAATTTACTTGGGAGCGTACCGACAAGGCCCCCGCCCTGAAAGCCTCTGCAATGTAATGGCAGATCAGGCCGGCATGGCGAGGAATGCGCTCCCCATCATGCCGGCCTGATCTTCTTTGCTCACGGCGATTGTGGTGTCCCGGTCCAACTTTGCAAGATGCTAACGATTTGTTACACTTAGCTCCTCAGTGACCACGATAATCTTCAAGACGTAAACTACCATACGTTATACTGATACTTATGCGCTTGTGTTTAGACAGGCCACAATATGGCTTTCCAATCAAAAAATGGTTCTAAATCGTCCCCCGATGGCCTGCAATTGCGTCCGATAATTACGGCGTTGCCACGGTTTCGCCTGGCGGCCTGGCTGGTTGCTATTGGCGTGCTGTTTCTGGTGATGACTTTGCACATGCTGACTGCGTTACTGGCCGGTTTGTTGGTTTACGAATTGGTGCGGGCATTGACGCCATTCGTCCAGCGTCGCCTGACCAGCGAGTGGGCGCATCTGATTTCAGTGGTATTTCTGTCGATAATCATTATCGGATTGTTGACTTTGAGTATTTTTAGCCTGGTCGCATTCTTCCATGGCGGCCCTGACCGCCTGCAGTTGTTGCAAGCGAAATTGATGGTGGTGGTGGATCAGGCGCGTACCCAACTGCCGGTCTGGCTGCAGCGCTACCTGCCGGATGATGTCGATGATATTCGTCAGATCATCAGCGACTGGCTGCAATCGCATAGCGGTGAAGTGCAACTGGCTGGTAAGGAGGCGGTGCAGGTATTTGTGCATGTGCTGATCGGCATGGTGCTGGGAGCCATGATTGCCCTGAACGCCGCGCACCCGATGCCTCTGCTGCAGCCGCTTGCCGGCGAACTGCTGGGGCGCGCGCGCTTGCTGGCAGACGCGTTCCGCCGCGTTGTGTTTGCACAGATTAAAATTTCATTAGTGAATACGCTGCTGACGGCTATCTTCTTGGAGGTGGTGTTGCGCTTGGGCGGCATACATCTTCCGTTGACCAAGACCATGATCATCGTCACTTTCTTGGCCGGGTTGTTGCCGGTGATCGGCAACCTGATATCGAATACGTTGATTGTGATGGTTGCCATGTCGGTATCGATCTATGTGGCTTTTTCGGCATTGATTTTTTTGGTGGTGATCCATAAGCTTGAGTATTTCTTGAATGCTCGGATTGTCGGATCGCAGATCAATGCGCGAAGTTGGGAATTGTTGTTGATGATGGTCATAGCCGAAACCGCGTTCGGTTTGCCGGGGCTGGTGGCGGCGCCGATCTACTATGCTTATATCAAGAGCGAGTTGCATGATATGGGGTGGGTTTGAGCCAAGCCCGCGACCGTTGCAGATCACGTGAATACGCAGAATATGTATTTCAACCCGCTGAAAATTTGTCGTTTTATTTATAAAGTGATGGGCCGTATCCAAGGAGCGTTGCGACATACATGGTCTGCCAGGCATGGAACGATAAATACACAAAACTGCGCTCACGTTACTTTCTTTAACGAAAGGAGGGCGTGATGAACGTCGCTTTAATAAGCTCAACAATATCTTTCTCACAAGACTGCGTCGTTGTCGATATCGGTCTGTCAGTCTGGGGATGACAAAGAGATCAAGATCGCCAAAACTGAAATGCCGGGTCTGATGGTGATCCACGATGAAGTCGCCGCAGCCCAACCGCTGAAGGATACGCTGATTAACGGTTCGATCCATATGACGATTCAGACCGCATTGCTGATTCAGTCCCTGGAGACACTCGGTTCCATGGTTAGTTGGACATCCTGCAACATCTATTCGATCCAGGACTACGCTGCTGCGGCGATTGCTACTGCAGGTATGCCGGTATTCGCATTCAAGGGTGAATTGCTGTACGACTACTGGGAATTCATGCGCCGCATTTTCGCATTACCTGGTGAAGAACAAGCCAACATGATCTTGAACGACGGAGGCGATGCGACGCTGCTGCATCTCGGTACCTGTGCTGAAAAAGATGCTTCGATTCTGAACAACCTAAGTTCGGAAGAAAAATATGCCTATTCAAGGCCATCAAGAAAAAGCTGACAACTTCGCCCAACTGATATTCTGCCACCCTGGCCTAGATCAAGGGCGTCACCTACGAAACCACCACTGGCGTGCATCGTTTGTACCAGATGTACAGGGAAGGTAAGCTGGCTTTCCAGGCGATGAACGTCAACGATTCCGTAACCAAATCGTAATTCGATAGCCTGTACGGTTGTCGCGAATCGCTGGTAGCGACGGTATCAAGCGCGCCACCGATGTCATGATCTCCGGCAAGGTGGTGGTTGCCGGTGACGGTGATGTCGGCAAAAGGCCCGGCACAAGTTTGGATTGTCGAAATTGATCCGATCTGCACGTTGCAGGCAGCAATGGAAGGCTATCGCGTGGTGACCATGGACTATGCTGCGGAACATGGCGATATTTTCGTCACCTGTATCGGCAACTATCACGCGATCACGCATTCGCACATAGCAAAGATGAAAGATCGGGTAATCGTCTGCAACATCGGTCACTTCGATAATAAAATCGAAGTCGCCGCATTGAAGCAATACATCTGGGGAAACATCAAGCCGCAAGTCGACCATATTATTTTCCACGACGGCAAGCAGATTACTCTACTGGCGAAAGATCGCTTGGTCAATCTGGGCTACGGCACTGGCCATCCGTCCTAAGTGATGCGCTCATCGTTCGCCAACCAGACCATCGCCCAGATCGAGTTACTCCACAATATCAGAGCCTATCCGGTCGGTGTGTATAAGTTGCCGAAACACCTGGACGAAAAAGTCGCTTGCCTGCAGTTGAAGAAACTCAATGCGCAGTTGTCGGTATTAATCGAAGAGCAGGTGTCGTATATCGGCGTCAAGAAAATCGGTCCGTACAAACCGAAGTACCATCGTTATTGATTACGCAACAAATAAAGCAGCGAATACGGTAGTTTTCTGGGTTGCACTGTGCGTAGGCATGTCACTGATTCGATATACCGATGCCGCAAACATCTCATCCTAAATTCATCAAGAGGATCCCGATGCGTTTACTGATTGATTACCTAGTTGATTAAAACGTTGGCGTTGCTGGCCGTGCCTTACCTGATGCACTCGGTACAGTTTTTCAGCCTCGGAGCGGCATTGATCGCGGCGCTGTTACTGACCCTGCAGAAAACCTTGTTGACGCTAAGCTTGTTCATTATTAATGATATAACGTTCTGATTGATGTTGTCCACTTGGTAGTGGCCTCTATGTCGCCAGCTTCTGGTCGGCGGTGGACGTATCCATTCTGTACAGCATCGTTTCGTGGACTCTGTCTACTTTCTTATTGAAGAAGAATTAAATCTCGCGAAAATATTTCAGCATTAAATTTTTCCAGCCCAAGGCTCCCGAGAGTGCCGAGAAAATGCTCGTAACTTGCGCCAAGCCGGCCTAGCTGCATTCGAAATATTTTTCGGTGCCCTTCGGCGTCGGTGGTTCGATGCAAAAGGGCACACTCGATACGGTCCTTGATATTCTACGCGAAGGCCATGAGGCGGCGCCACATCTGTCTTACCTGGGCAGTTCGCACGAATCATTGCGGCGGCAGACCCTGATGCGATACAAGAGTCACTGCATCAAGCGTCAGGTTGCTTTGCACGGCGGATTTGTCGAGAGGTTACGGTGCTATAGATATTTCATCCGGGGGAATTTCGCGATGCCAATGAGCTGGTAGAGCTCATTGGCATCGCGACCGGCGATTGGTTTCATATCGAAGTTGCGGTCTATCTGAAAATGCATCCGCAGGCAAAGTCACTGTGGGATGACGTGCAACGCTTCGTCAGTAAGGTAAAAGTCGGTGCCAACGGGCACCATCACTCAATATTTTTACGACGTCTACTCGTATTTCCGCCTGGTCGACGAGACCCAGAAACTGGGGGCGAGCGTGTCGGTCGTGGCGGGCATCATGCTAATCACCAACTATTCGCAACTTATGCGTTTTCCCGACATGTGTAGCACTGAAATTCCGCGCTGGATTCGCCTCAATCTGGCCAGCTACGGCGACGAGACCGATTCGATCCGGATATTCGGTTTGGATGTGGTGACGCAGTTGTACGAGCGCTTGTTGGTCGATGGCACAACGGGCCGGCATTTCTACATGCTGAACCAATCGCTGGCAGCGACTCAAGTCATGGGTATTTTTTGCTATATGCGTGGGCAGGTTTTTATGCCCACGCGTATAACTGAAATCCAGGCGAGAGAATCACTACACCGGTGCTCGTTCGGACACCCTATAACTCATCCGTTTCAGTAATGATGGCGTCCAGCGCGATGTCATGTTCGGCGCCGGCGAACTCCGCCAGCCCACAGGAATAAGCGATGCCGATCGTCTGAGGATGTGGCTCTGCCGCCAATGTCCGGTCATAAAATCCACCGCCGTAACCGAGCCGTATCCTGTGTCGGTTGAAGCCGACGCAAGGAATCAGCAGCGCTGTCGGTGAAACCGCGACATCGCTGGCCGGTATCGATACGCCGAAGCTGTCTTTCTGCATGGCCTCACCCGGAATCCAGGCGACGAAGCGCAACGGCATGTGGTTACCAAACATCACCGGCAATGCCAGTTGCAGGCTACTGGCCGCCAGCGTTGCATAGGTTCGCCGCAGGTCTGGTTCGCCACGGATCGGCCAGTACACGCCGAGCAAGCTATGCGGATTCGTCTTGCGCCACTGAGTAGTCCATTCAATCACGCGCTGATTCAGTTTCGCGTCCCATTCCTGGCGCGTCACGCCATCGAGCGATCGCCGCACCGCCAACAGCGCGCGTCGCAACAAGGTTTTGTCGTTGCCGCTTTCTGGAGTTGCATCACATGCTATTCTAGACATCATCATTGGCATTCATAAATTTAAGGTTGGTTAGTTGCTAGTTATATGTTTAAAAATAGATGGTTTGCTGTTGTCGCTATCTCGGTGGCTTCCACGGTTGCCCTATCTCATTCAGTTTATGCCAAAAAGCGTTCCGCAGGAAACGCTACTACGCAGAATTTTGTCAATCAGGACGATACATTTCTGGCGTTACGCGATGCTGCACTCGCTAATAATGTCGACAAAGCCGAGCTTTTGGCGGCTACCTTGAATGATTACGACATTCCCTCGTATGTCGATTATTACCGTTTGAAATCGCTGATTAAGGATTTGGTCGCACCGCAGTCGGATATTCTAGATTACCTCAAGTGCTACGACGACAGCGCTATCGCCGATCGCTTGTGTAACGACTGGTTGCTGGAACCGGGCTAGGCAGGAGACTAAGCTACTTTCGAGTGGTGGTATCCGAAATTCATGCTGGACGATGATACACAGTTGAAGTGCTATGCGTTGACCTCGGTGGCGTTGAAAGGTACCAACGTTGCAGCCTATGCACGTACGTTGCTGATGACTTCGAAGGATCTCGGTCCGGCTTACAACTGCCTGATCGGTATGTTGGAGTAAAATCGTCAGTTCACCGCGGATGAGGTTTGGTTCCAAATTTTTCGGACGCTGGAGTCCGGTTCCGGCACCTTTACTCGTCTCATGACGCCATTTGTCGATGCTGCCGATGCGCAGGTGGTACAGGTCATCGACAAGTCGGCGCTGCCGGTGGCGTATGGTTCGGCCGCTGGTCGGCGCCGGCCACGAGTTATTCATCATTGCGTTGGGGCGGGTCGCCAAAAACGATACCGGCCGGGCCGCACAGCGGCGTTGAGCTCCGTAGCTGATCAACCGACGTCATCCGAGCACTCGCTGGCGTGGGCGCAGATCGTGCTGCAATCGGCGCTCAAGCCGGAGCCGCAAGCTATCAATTATTGGCGGCAGGTAAAGAACAGCACCTCCATTGTCGGCCGATGCACATGAATGGCGTGTGCGTTCAGCCTTGCGCGGGCGACTGAAAACTGGTCAAGAGTGGTATCGATGCGATGCCGGAGTCGTTACGTGCCGACTCGACCTGGATGTATTGGTTGGGGCGCTCTTATCAGGCTGAAGACAAAGCTGCTCTGGCTCAGCAGAAATTTCAAAGCATCGTAAATCAAACGAATTTCTATGGACAGTTGGCGTTGGAAGAATTGGGGACGGAAAATTATTGCCGTTTCCTCGACTCACGCTTTTAGTCCGAAGGAAATGGCGCCGATGACGGATAACCAGGGTTTCCGCCACGTGTTGCGTTTCTTCGACATGAATCTGCTCTTCGAAGGCGTTCGTGAATGCAATTGGAAGCTGCGCAAGATGAGGTAGCATCAGTTACTTGCCGTCGCCGAGTTTGCGCGCCAGCATAATGTGCTGGACCGTATTGTCAATATCGCTGAACGGACTAAGGTCGAAGTCAATTTCAACCAGCGTTTTTCAATGCCGTATCGTGATGTGATGGCCACCAACACACAAAATCTGGATCTCGATATGGCTTGGGTGTACGGGCTGATCCGACAAGAGTAACGTCTAGTCAGAAGCGCGCGCTCGCATGCCGGCGCCAGCGGATTGATGCAGGTGATGGGCTAATACTGCTCGCTATGTCGCCAAGAAAATCAACTTGAACGGCTTCACCAACGATTAAGTTACCGACGTCAATACCAATATCCTGCTTGGCACTAGTTACCTGAGCATAGTACTGAACGATATCGATGGCTTGCAGGTGCTGGCGTCTGCGGCTTACAATGCCTAATCTGGACGCCTATGGGCGTGGCGTTCGACCTTGCCCGGTACAGTTGCGTGTACGGTATTTGCCGAGTCGGTCCCGTTCAGCGAGACTCGTGGCTATGTCAAAAATGTGCTGCCCAATGCGACGTATTGCGCGGCGCTGTTCGACGGTAAGCTGCAATCGCTGAAAAGCATGTTTGGGCACTGTAGCGATGAAAAGCTTCGTAGAATCGGTGCTGCCTTAACTAATCAACTGAACGCATCGGCTGGCCATGCTTAGCAACATGACAGCGCGGCATAGAATCTCCATATCCGGAATCACTCATGCAAACTACTAAACTCGATCCCATCCTGTCAGCCACCTTGCAAAAATCTGGCAAGGATGGGCTGATGCTGTTGATTGTCAATAAAAACTATCCTTCCTGGTCGAAGCAGCCTTGGTGGCGATGACTGCATTCTGCATTTTATTCAGGGAGCATCGGATATTGCTGCTCCAAGCAACTACAGCCAACGAAATCTCCTATTATTCGGCTAACTGTCGATCCTGCTGGTGGGGGAGACGCCGACCTGAAATTCGCTGGCCATTTGTGAGTATTTGGCGGGCCAGTTTTCCGATCTCGGTCTGTGGCCGAAGGACTTGCTGGCGCGGGCTACCGCACGCTCGATCTGTGCTGAGATGTGTTCCGGATTTGTCTGGCTGCGCAGTGCGATGCCAATAGATATTTGGACTTATCATCCCGGTTTCGGTCGCTCTGCCGAGGTTCAGGTTGACATCGCCAGGATCGTTGAAATTTGGGAAACCTGTCTGTCCGAATTTGACCATCATCAATTCCTGTTCGACGCCTTCTCGATTACCGATGCTTATTTCGCGCCGGTAGTGATGCGTTTCCGCAGTTACGGCGTATCGCTGCCACCGGCGCTGCAAAATCCTATGTCGACCGTGTTCAGGCACATCCCGCGGTGGCACGATGGATGCGTGAGACTGCCGCCGAAACCGAAGTGCTGCCGGACTGATAAGGTGTAATCGTCAATATGAAAATTTTTGTAGTTGGTGGCGCGGTACGCGACGAATTACTCGGTTTGCCGGTCAAGGACCACGATTACGTGGTGGTCGGGGCGACCCCGGAAGACATGCTGGCGCAAGGTTTTCGTCCAGTAGGCAAGGACTTTCCTGTATTCTTACACCCGCAGACTCACGAGGAATACGCGCTAGCACGTACCGAACGTAAGACAGCGCCAGGCTACAAAGGATTTGTGTTTCATACCGATCCCGATGTCACGCTGGAACAAGATCTGGTGCGGCGCGACCTCACCATCAACGCCATCGCGCGCGCTGATGACGGTACGCTCGCTGACCCGTTCCACGGTCAACAGGATTTACAGCAACGTGTGTTCCGTCACGTCTCCGATGCGTTCGCCGAAGATCCGGTGCGGATTCTGCGCGTTGCCAGGTTTGCTGCACGTTTTACCGATTTCACTGTTGCGCCTGAAACCATCGCCTTGATGCAGAACATGGTGGCGGCGGGCGAAGTCGATGCGCTGGTGCCGGAACGGGTCTGGCAGGAACTGGCGCGCGGTTTGATGGGGGAATGGCCGTCGCGCATGTTTGAAGTGCTGCGTGCTTGCGGCGCGTTGGCGCGTATTCTGCCCGAGCTGGACGCTTTGTGGGGCGTGCCGCAGCCGCCAAAATATCATCCGGAAATCGATACCGGGGCCCATGTGATGATGGTGGTGGACACCGCTGCGTTGGAAAATTATGCGTTGCCGGTGCGCTTCGCCGCACTCTTGCATGATCTCGGAAAAGGTGTGACACTGCCGCACGCCCGGCCCAGCCATCACGGCCACGAACGGCTTGGCGGCGAACTGGTGGAGCGGATTTGTCAACGTCTCAAGGTGCCTGGCGAGGTGCGAGATCTTGCGCTGATGACAGCGCGTGAGCATGGCAGTATCGGCCGCGCTTTCGAGCTGCGCGCCAATGCTATTGTCAATCTGTTAGGGCGCTGCGATGCATTTCGTAAGCCGCAACGTTTTATCGATATGCTGCGTGCCACCGAGTGCGATTATCGAGGCCGCACAGGTTATGGCGCGCGGCAGTTCGCGCAGTTTGCCTATCTGGAAAAAGCATTATGGGCGGCACAGTCGGTCAATGCCGGGGTGATCGCCCGCATGTTTCAGCAACAGCCGCAACGGATTTCGGAGGCGATTTATGCGACTCGCGTCGAAGTGGTCGATCAGGTCGTGCAAGCACAACGCTCCCGATCCGAGTAAGCTTGTGCGACAGGAGAGGCGACCATATTGGCTAGAACGCATTTCACGGATAGTGATGAAACGAGTTTGAATGACCCGGCAGCGTCCGTCGGCAACGTGCCAAATAATCCCGGCATCGCCAGTCTCGATAAGAGCAAGGCTGCGCGACCGACCATTTCGTCAAGGAATTGTCGCGGCGCGTACGGCGGCGTTTGTTGCACCATTTTTTGCGTTGAACAGCGCCGTTCGGTTGCTGCGTTTCGGTTCAGTGTTGTTCGATAATCTGATTACACTCTATGTAGAGAATATCGATTTTTCGCACGCTACGGTGTTTGGCGTCTACGACCGTAAATTGCGCATGCTGGACGTAGGTCATCCCGCCTTCGCGCCACGCCAAGCGTTAACGTCTGTGAACAATCCAACCACAAAGGAACGGGTGGCAGAGTTCGGAGTTTCGGTGGCGGCCCCGGCGCGAGGCATGGGGGCTGCAGCCGTTTTCTCGAACGTGTCGCAATGTCGATATCGATACCCTTTGTACATGCATTGCCTATCGTTCAACAAGGTGATTTGTCGAGTATGCCGCTTCGAATCCTCAGGCGCTTGGCGCGTTATTTATTAAATTGAAAAAAAGGGCTTTACCGCCGATTGCACAGCACCTCCACCAGGACATGACCCTGTATCGCCATGGTGATATTGTAGTTTTCCCCCTAAGTCAAGACACTTTGGGTGCGTAATTTTCTGTTGTTTGGAATTATTAAACGATAGGGGAGGATTAGCATGAAGAAGTCGCGATTTAGGGAGAGCCAGATAGTGGTGACTCTGAAAGAGGTCGATTCGGGGATAGTGGTAGGTGAGGTGATTATCTC
>JFJP01037550.1_pt1 | contig 26034 bp, 18 predicted proteins | sample 431651 | NCBI WGS metagenome assembly JFJP01 (sample SAMN02602958, study PRJNA72255) | Microbial mat metagenome, whole genome shotgun sequencing project. | biome: fresh water; feature: sink hole; material: water; isolation source: purple microbial (photo- and chemosynthetic) mats found in...
TTTCTGTGCGAGCCAAGTCGCCTGTCATAAATACAAAGCGTTTAGAGAGCGACGAGTAGCTGGCACATGCGGACTGGTATAGTTGCTGACCGTCCATGCCAGGCATCCTAAGGTCTGTCACGATTAAATCGAACTCCTCGTTGCGGATGTGTGCGAGTGCTTCATATCCATCGCTGGCCGTGGCCACGCTCATCTCCAGCAGTGAGAGGTACTCGGCTAGGGAGTTGAGGATGAACGGCTCATCGTCCACCAGCAGGAGCCTGATGTTCTGGTATGTGGTGAACGCATTGGTTGCACATTTATCGGGCTCACTTGGGGCGCAGGTGTCCGCTGGCGTCTCTTTGTGCAGGATGTTTTCTTTGTCTTCAGAAAATGTAGCCATCTCAAATTTGAAGCAGCTCCCATTACCAAGCTCGGAGTTGAAGGTGATCGTCCCTCTGTGCGATTTGGCTATCGAGTGGACAAATGCCAGCCCCAGCCCAGTTCCTTGACCGACTGGCTTGGTCGTGAAGAATGGGTCGAAAATCCGTTTCTTGTTATCATCTGAAATGCCCTCACCATTGTCTTCTACCAAAATTCTCGCGAGGCAGTCCTGCACCTCAGTTTTCACGATGATGCAGCGGTTGCTTTCCCGCCCAGCAAGAGCATCGCGGGCGTTGTTGATCAGGGTGGCGAGCACCTGTTTAATTTCCTTCGGGTTGGCCATTACGCAGCACGGGTCGTCGGATAGCACGCCGAATAGCTGCATATTCATCTCTTTGCAGGATTTTTCTAAGCTTTCCACGACTTCCGTAACTATCTGGTTTAGCGAAACGGGCTCTTTGCGACTTGTCTCTTGGCGGGCGAATGAGAGCAGTCGTTTAACGAGGTTTGCCGCTCTTTCGGATTCGCTCAAAATAGCTTTGACGGACATCTCCCGCTGCGGATCCAGCGTGGGGTCTAGGGAGAGGAGCTGCGCGTGCCCGAAAACGGAGGTTAGCGGGTTGTTAAGTTCGTGGGCTATCCCAGCTATGGTTTTTGCAAGCGAACTGAGCCTATCCGCTTGCGCGAGTTCTTGCTGTATGCGTGCGTGTTTTTCCATCTCTAGCTTGTGGTGGATACAAAAACCGACCAGCTCCGCAAACACGGTGAGAAGCGACTCCTTTCCCTCGTTGAATGCATTTTTGACTAGCCCGTCAAGGCTGATGACGCCCCACACTTTTTCGCTGACTAAAATAGGGACGATCAGAGCACTTTGCACTTGTTCGAAAAGTGGGTAATACAGCGGCTCTGCGGAAACATCCCCACAGAGCACGGGCAGCCCTGTTTCTGCTGCACGCCCGGTCAACCCTTGTCCTATTTTGAGGGAGTAAGCGCGTTTTTCATCCGTCCAGCCATCGCCGAAAACAGAGGATATTTCCAAGCGGCCTTTGTTTCGGTTCACCTTTGCAAGTGACCCGTGTTCGGCACCGACAAGCAGGCACGCATGGTTTAAGATGGCGGGCAGGATTTCTTCTAGGCTCTGGTCGTGCTTCAATGCTCTCAGCACCTCACACATGAAAGGCAGATGATCGTTTATGTTAAATTTCATTGTCTTTTCAATCCAGTAAGGTGAATTCGCTTTCCCACTTATTGCCGTCCCATGTTAGTAACGCAACAGAGCGGGGCGCCCCTTTGTTGGCTAACCCAGCAGAGCCAGGGTTAAAAAGCCTCACGCCTTTGACCGTCTCATCGCAGGGCACATGGGTGTGTCCAAAAATTAGCCAATCCGTATCATCGGGAATGCGCGGCGGAAAAATATGAATAATCTCGAAGCGGACACCATTCAACTCGCGGCGTTCCTTTATGCGTAGGCTTGGCAAGGAGTCGTTGTTTCCCAAAACCGCCACGACAGGAGCCACTGTCCCGAGCTTTTCTAAAATCTCAGTTTTACACACATCCCCAGCGTGCAAAATCAAATCTACACCGCAGAAAATATCCAATACTTTTGAGTCCAGCCTGTTATGCGTGTCAGAGATCACGCCTATCCTGTGCATTTGCAGAGATGCTATCCCGTACACACCAGATGAAAAGCATAAAAAAATAGCTTTTCCCAATGAAATGTGACAACCGTTCACCGATAGCGTGACAGCATGGCGATGCCTAATGATTCGGGAGCAAGCGGCAATGGATTAAATTGGCTGGCAAGGCCAGCAAATGGCAGATAAAACATGGACATGGAAAATAATTTTTTAGAAATAGCCATTGCGGTCGCCCGCAGTGCAGGTGAAAAACAGCGCATGGCGTTTGGCGGTGCATTGACAGTTGACGAGGCTTTAGACCACGACATAAAGCTCCGACTTGATGTGGAATGCCAAGAGTTGATCACAGCATCGCTCCTTAAAAAATATCCCGCGCACACTGTTTTCGGAGAGGAGGGCGGCAGCGATTACGGGGCGAGCGAGTACCAGTGGATAGTTGACCCGATTGATGGCACGGTAAATTTCTTCTACAATTTCCCACATTTTTGCACGGCCATCGCACTGCAAAAAAATAAAGAAACAATAATCGGTGTAACCTATGACCCGGTTCGCGACGAAATGTTTTCCGTTGTGAAAGGCGACCGCCCACGGCTCAACGGGCAACCTGTTGCCACGAGCCAGCGCTCCAGCATAGGCGAGTCCATGATTTCAACTGGGTTCACCAAGGAAAAAGAACATGTGGATCAGAGCATAGATCGCATCCGCTATATCGCGCAAAACGCTAGGAAGATCAGGATGAACGGGTGCGCCGCGCTCGACATGGCCTACATCGCATGTGGGCGTTTGGACGCCTATGTGGAGTTGGGCGTGCGCTTGTGGGATGTGGCTGGCGGCAAGCTCATGATCGAAGAGGGCGGCGGAAAAGTGGATTTGACCCCGAAGGAAGGCACGCCTCTCTCCTACAAGATGGTGGCGAGCAACGGCAAAATAGGTCTCTCTCGCTGGGATGATTGGGATGCACTTATACGAGTTTAAGTTTAAGAGTTTAACGGTTGAAGAGTTGAAGACGCAGGCGTGAAAACACAAGGCAGAGAACAGAAAGCACGCATCCTCACTGAAATCAAATACAGCGAAGGCTTGACCGTGGACGAGATGAAAGAACGCTTGGGTCTTTCATACATGGGCGTCAAGACGCATTGCGCCGAACTCGCCAAGCAGGGCATGCTCGACACATGGCGGCGTCCCAAGGCAGAGGGCATGGGTCGCCCTGAAATGGTTTACCGACTCACTCGGAAATCGCATTCATATTTCCCCTCATCGGCCAACTTTCTAACAATGGACTTGCTCCATGCGGCGCGGCAAATATCTGGGCCGCAATTTCCAGAGAAGCTGCTTTTCAGGCTTTTCAAAAACCGAGCCGACCAGTGGCACACGAAATTTGCTGGATTGACTTTTGACCAGCGCGTTAAAAAATGGAGCCGCACCCGCAATGATGAGGGCTGCATGGGTGAGCTTTATTCCGAAGAAGAGAACCGCCGTTTCACATGGATCGAATACCACACACCGCTCTTCGAGCTGTTCGACGCATTCCCTATCCTGCACCGCCTCGAACAAGATTTATTTGAATCAGTGCTAGAAGCGTCTGTGGTACGCACATTTTTTTCGCAAGGTGGACAGTTCCAAGCAAGATACGAAATAAGCAGCCGCCAAAAAATTTGACTCTAATTCCCCGAATCATTAGCGAGTAGAGTGGGGTAAATAAAAAAGGATGAAAAGAGAGTTGAGGCAAAATTGCTGGGAACGCTGGCGTCTCGCCGGCTTCTTCTGATTTTACCGTCAAGATGTCAGCGTTCCCAGTAATCAGAAGATGCCAGCGGGATGCAGGCGCTCCCCAGCAATACACCGTCAGTTGCGCGGCACTGCAAGGCGTGCTTTGGGGCGATCAATAGAAACAGGAGGACTAGCGGGGTATCTACCACCATCGTCAACCTTTGGAACGGCGGGTTTGGGTGCAGGAAACAAATCTTGGGAAGTGCCGCCTACTGAGCGTGTTTTAAAATTGGCGATGTTCACCCTGATCCTGTCCTCGATACCTTGGAACGCCTTGGTGTTATCCTCTTGCACTGTTTTAAAATTGCTTATGGCATCATGCAACGACTGGAGGGAATTCAGCATGTTTTGCTCGCGGCTCTTGGCCTCGGCTGCGGCGATGCTTATTTTTTCTAAATCGAAATCTATCCTTTTAATTGCGAAGCGAGTTTTCATGCCAGAAGCAAAAAGTGCCAGCAAAAGCAGTCCGCACAGATACAACCCAACAGTGTGAAAATAAATCACATTTGGGCTGGGTCGGCGAGGGCCTGCTTTGATTTTCATGCGACGGTATGCTGCTATTGTGACTGTTGCTGCGGCACGGGCACAGCAGGCTCAACTTTGCCTTGGGGCGGTTGGACGACCGAAGTTTTTAACTCATCCAACTCAAGAAGTAAATTTTTTACGGCCTTGCTGGTCTGGTCATCTGCCTTTTCCGCTTTGGATAAATAGGTTTTCATTTCGGATTCGAGTTCAGAAATTATGCGCCTGTGATCCTGCTGGGAACGCTGCGCCTTGGCCAGCTCATCCTTCAGGTCGGAAAGTGTTTTACTCGAGTCATCGCGTCCTTGCATGAGTGCTTTTTGCAGGTGCTCCACGGCGGCTGTCTGCGATAGCACATCATCGCTGAGCGTGTTGAGTCGTTTGACATATTTGTCACTCAGTGATGTCCGGTCATCTACCTGCTTGGACATTGTCTGGTTCAACTCTTCTACTTTTTTCTGTATGGCGGTAAATTCTTGCTGCTGATAAAAGTGATTGACGACAAGATATGTCACCAGCGCAACAATCAAAATGCCCTGAGCTACCCGCACATCTGCTTTGCCGTGTTCACGCTTTTGATTAAAAACATTCACTGGTTTTAAATAGTGCCAGAGAGCAGCCAAACAATCAAGTTCGATTACCGCCCATACCAAAAGAGTTTTTGATTATTCAGAATGGATATCTTATTAAAGATTTCTGACAGAATTTTCTGTCTTTAAGTTGACGAATATCCGATGCGTCCGCAAACTACACTATCTGTATGAGTGCAAAAACGCTTTTCTCAACTTCAAAGGAGTCACCATATTCTTCGAACACCACAAGGGATGAAAAAACGGAGCGCGGGCTTCCAGCCCGTGTTCTGGGGCGGGGATTGGCGGGCTGGAAGCCCGCCATCCGTTTATTTTCAGATGAGGTGTCGGCTAGACCGCCAAGAAAAAAACTTGTTCTCAAGCTCGTCCCTTACCTCCAGCCGCACCACGAGAATACGAGATAAAAATACGCCCAATGTCCACGCGCTTTTTCACCAACTCTAACGAACTGACGCTCTTCAAGAAATTTCAGGGTGTTTTCACGAACAACCCCGATATTGAGCACTTCGATGCGCTCGTAGGTTATCTACGCTCCTCTGGGTATTTCGCACTCCGTCCTTACCTAGAAAAAGTCCCGAACATCCGAATCTTGGTTGGCATCAATGTGGATGCCATCATGGCCGACTACCACCGTCGAGGGCTGTTATTTCTGGCCGATCCGATGAAGGCTCTCGAAGAGTTTCGCGATTGGCTGAAGAAGGACATTCAGAGCGCGGCCTACAAGCGCGAGGTTGAGACGGGCATCCTGCTGTTCGTGGATGATGTGGTTTCTAAAAAGATCGAGCTTCGCGCCCACCCGACCAAGCGGCTTCACGCCAAGCTCTACATTTTTCGCCCCAAGGGGTTCAACGAACACAAGCCAGGCGCGGTCATCACGGGATCATCCAACCTGACCGCCGCTGGTATCGGTGTCGAGGATCAAGTCAGCAATTACGAGTTTAATGTCCTCCTCCACGATTTCGATGATGTGCAATTCGCGACGGATGAGTTTGAGAACCTGTGGAAAGAGTCTGTTGAAATCCTCCCCTCATTCCTCAAAGAAGTCCGCGACAGCACTTATCTCGCCTCGCAGGTCACGCCGCACGAACTTTACTACAAGCTCCTGTTAGAATACTTCGGACAGAGCATCGAATACGACCCGAACGCCATCACCGACATGCCGGAAGGTTACAAACGGTTGACCTATCAGGTGGATGCCGTGACCAGCGGCTTTCGCCTTCTGGAAAAGCACGGCGGCTTTTTTCTTGCGGATGTCGTCGGCTTGGGAAAGACGATGATCGCCACGCTCATCGCCAAGAAATTCTTCTTCCACAACGGTTTCCCCGAGCATCGATCGCATACACTCATCGTCGTGCCACCCGCCGTCGAGGATAGCTGGCGCGAGACGGCCAAGGAGCAATTCCGCCTCGATAACTGCGACATCATCACCAACGGGAGCCTCCACAAAGTCAAACGCCCCGAAAAATACGACCTCGTCATCGTGGACGAGGCGCACAAGTTCCGCAACGACACCGCCGACGCTTTCGACGAGTTGCAACGCATCTGCAAATCGCCCACGCAGCGCATCCTTCCGGACGGCTCGCGGGCCTCCAAGCGCGTCATCCTCGTCAGCGCCACGCCGTTGAACAACCGCCCCGACGACATCCGCAATTTGATTTCCCTGTTTCAAGATTTGAAGGACTCGACCTTGAGCATCGCCAACCTCCAGCATTTTTTCGCCCGTTGCCAGAAAGCCTACCAAGAAGCACACCGCGAAACCGACCCCGAAGCGGCGCGGCAAAAGGTCAAAGAAATCTACGAACTCATCCGCACCAAGATCATTTCCGAAGTCACCGTCCGCCGCACGCGCAACGACCTGCAGGAACACGAAGACTACAAGCAGGACTTGGTCAACCAAGGCGTTATTTTCCCTAAGATCGAGCCGCCGCGAAAAATCCTCTACCCGCTATCGCCCGCGATCGAAGGTCTTTACGACCGCACCATGCGTCTTCTCTCGCGGATGGACGGCGATGGGCTGACCTACAACCGCTACCGCGCCATCGGCTTTTTGAAGCCAGAGAAAAAGCAAAAATATCAGAACGCCGACCGCATCTCCACACAGCTCGCTATCATTATGCGGACGCTGCTCGTCAAACGGTTGGACAGCAGTTTCCACGCATTCAAGGAATCGCTCCGCCGCTTCCGCGATGCCACGGGCGTCATGCGCGATATGTTCGCTCGCGGCACGATTTACATCGCCCCTAACCTCAATGTGACCGAGTTCTTGATGGAGGGGCGCGAGGAAGAGCTGATCGCCAAAATCGCCGAACGCCAGCCGACCGACCCTACCATCGAGATTTGCTCACCGTCGGATTTTGAAACGGGCTTCACCGACGGCATCGAATCCGACTGGCAAAAGCTCGACACCCTCTACGACGAGTGGAAGCGCATCGAGGAAGACCCCAAGCTGGACGAGTTTTTGCGCCACCTGAAAGGCGACCTGTTTGACCCGAAGCTCAACCGCCAGCACAAGCTCGTGGTCTTTTCTGAATCCAAAGAGACGACCGCCTACCTGCTCGGCAAGCTCACCCAAGGCGGCTACAAGCGCGTCCTCACCGTCAACTCGGAAAACCGTTCCGAACGGATGCCACTCGTCCGCGCCAACTTCGATGCCAATTTCAAGGAACAGGCCAACGACTACGACATCCTGATCTCGACCGAGGTTCTCGCCGAAGGTGTGAATCTCCACCGCGCCAACATCATCGTCAATTACGATACGCCATGGAACTCCACCCGCCTCATGCAACGCGTCGGTCGCCTGAACCGCATCGGCTCTGTCGCCCCCCGCATCTACATTTACAATTTCTATCCTACGGCCAAGGTGGACGACGACATCGAGCTGAAAAAGAAGGCGATCATGAAGCTTCAGGCTTTCCACACCGCCTTGGGTGAGGATAGCCAGATTTACTCGGAAACAGAGGAAGTGGACAATTTCGGCTTGTTCGATCGCTCGCCCGAGGAAGAGGAGCGCGATCAGCGGTTGGCGTTGCTCATGGAGTTGCGCCAGTTTCGCCAGCAAAACCCGGAGGAGTTTCGCCGCATCAAAGGCTTGCCGCTCCGCGCCCGCGTAGGCCGCGCCGACCCACGGCGGGCAGGAGGCACCGTCGCCTTCATCCGCAGCCATCGGCGCGACGCGTTTTATCGCGTCAAACCCGATGGGGCGCTGGAGGAAATCAGCCTACTCGAAGCCGACACCGAGTTCCGCGCTCCTGACCCTACGGAAAAGGCGATCCCGCTCCACGCCGCTCACCACGACCACATCAATGACGCATTGGCCAAATTCAAGGAGACGGTGATCTCCGAAGCGTTGCAATCCGAAATGGTAGATGCCCACCAAGGCCCGAACGAAGTCAAAGCACTACGCTACCTCGACGGCTTCGCCAATCTCCCCTTTGTCAACGATGACGAGCGGGCTTTGATCCAAGCCGCCAAAACAGCCATCCGCCGCGCCCGTTTCCAAAATCTCCAGCGCCAGATCAACGCGCTCCAGCGTTCCACCAAAACCGTGAAAATGACACCCGCCGCACTCGCCGACAAACTCATGCTGATTCTCCGTTCCTATCCCCTGCTGGAACCAGAGGGAAAGCCAATCACCAACGCCCCGCACGCCCTCGACACCACGCCCGACATCATCCTTTCGGAATCGTTTAGCCAATGAATCATCCCATGTTCCCCACATCGTTTTTTGCAAAAATCTTATTTGACGAGCTAGCTCGTAAGGAGTATCGTGGTGACAACAATACCCCCCACGCCTCTCATCAGAACGGCGCACCAGGGGGGTTTCCTTTTATTGAGGGGTGCTCATGAGCAAGATTCCACAGTCGTTTCAGGAGCAGCTCGACCTTCTTAAATCACGCGGATTAACCGTGGGAGACGATCCTTTTGCCCTTCATTGTTTGGAACACCTAAATTATTATCGTCTCTCGGCTTACCGTTTTCCTTTCACTGTTCCATCCAACCGTGACCAATTTCGCCCAGGCACCACCTTCCAGCAAATTTGGGATTTATACCATTTTGACCGTACCCTTCGCCGTTTGATTTTGGAAGGTTGCAAACGGGTGGAAATTTCAGTCCGTTCGAGGTTTGCCTATGAAATCAGCCACAGGCTCGGCCCACTCGGCTATCTTGAAAACCATCACTTCGGTGACCCTCTGATTCACGCCAAGACACTTGTCAAGCTTCACGGTGAAATGGATCGTAGCAAAGAGCCATTCATAAAGCACCATCGCAACACATTAAAGATGCCTTGGCCGCCAGCTTGGGTGGTCGTTGAGGTGGCTTCATTTGGAGTCATCTCAAATCTTTTGAGTCAGATGCAACCGCCAATCCTTCGACAAAACATTGCTGACACCTACCAGTTGGATGAAAAAACATTTTGCTCGCTGTTTCATCACCTGTCCGTGCTACGCAATATAGCGGCACATCACAGCCGACTCTGGGATCGCAAGTTTGTCATCACCTTCCAGATCCCTCGCAAAAAACCAGCCAGCCTCTGCCCGAATTTCCATTTGGCCGTCGTCAATCCTCCCAGCCGGGAAAGCAAAATTTACAACTCACTGATTATGCTCGTCCACATGATCGAGATTATTGAGCCGACCAGCCACTGGCCGACAACCTTATCTAAGCACATCAAAACCTTGGATTCCCGCTTGATTTCCGACATGGGCTTCCCAGACGACTGGCAACATCGCCCCATGTGGGAAAAACATATCGCCCGACCATGACATCCTCCCAAATCCAGCCCATCCTCCAGCAAACATACGATGCCCAGCGTTGGCTACAGCTCTTGCGCGACATTCTCCCCAGCACGGAGGTCTTTGTCAGCCCCCAGCCTATCTCCACCACGCCTGACATACCGCAAGCTGTCCAACTTGCCCGCGTCCGCTTGGGTGATCACAAACAGCTCGCCGTCTTGCAGGTTCGTGTCAACGATCGCATTGATTTGCTCCGTAACCGCGTCGGACTTCGCAACCTTGTCTCCCGCTTCATTGATCAAGCGGAGTATCACGGTGTGCTTGCTGTATTCCTTTCGCCCCAGCAAGATTTCCGCTTCACCTTTGCGGCACGCATGACGGAGTTTGATGATGACGGCAATCTCGTCAGCCGTGAAACTGCGCCTCGCCGCTATACCTATATTCTCGGCCCGAACGAGTCCTGCCGCACCGCCGCTGAACGCTTCCTGCAACTGTCCGAAAAGGGCTTGGGGGCAACCATGCAGGATGTCATCGAGGCATTTTCCGTTGAGAAGCTGAATAAAGAGTTTTTTGCCGATTTCTCACGGGCTTTCGGACGCGTGAAGTCTGAAATTGAAAAGCTCAATCAGTGGGAGGAAAAGATCGCCAAAGAAGAGACTCAAACACTACTCAATCGCCTGCTCTTCCTCTATTTCGTCCAGCGCAAAGGCTGGCTCAACCGCCAGCGCGATTACTTGTTCCGTAATTTTTCACGCTTCGACAGCGACGCACCCACCAAGACCACTTTTCTCGACAATTTTTTGCGACCGCTTTTCGTCAAACTGAGCACCGAAGGTTCTCAAGCCGACATCCCAGATCACGACCTGCCATTCCTTAACGGCGGTCTGTTCGCCGATGAATATGGCGACGAAAACCACGATAAGATCGGCCAACGCCACCACCAATTGCGCATCGGCAACAACATCTTCCGCTCCGTGTTCGACGATCTGCTCGAACGCTACAATTTCACCATCCAAGAAGATTCGCCTACCAATTACGAGGTCGCCATTGACCCGGAAATGCTCGGTCAGATTTTCGAGGAACTCATCCTGACCAGCGAGGAAAGCGAGACCGAGGGCAAATCCAAACGCCACGACACAGGCAGTCACTACACCCGCCGCCCCATCGTCCATTACTTGTGCCGCGACAGCTTGGCGGCATGGTTGGAAAGTCAGCCGCCGTTCGTCGGGATGAAGGACGCAGGCGAGCGCGTGCGCAAACTCCTTGCCCTCGACGCCACCGAAGGCATTGACGAAGATACGCGCAGGGCGTTGGCCGAAATTCTCACGGCTGACGAAGCCGCCGCATTGCTAGACCGCCTGTTTGAACTCCGCGCCTGCGATCCCGCCGTCGGGTCGGGCGCGTTCCCGATGGGCCTGTTGCATGAGCTGGTTAATCTCGCCCGGCTCTGCGCCACTCGCGCCGCCGGCAAAGACCCCGTGCTGGGCGAACGCTCGTGGCTCTACAACACCAAGAAGCGCATCATTGAGCGCGTCATCTACGGCGTGGACATCCAGCCGCAGGCCGTGGACATCTGCAAACTTCGTCTCTGGTTGAGCCTCATGGTGGATTACGAATTGAGCGCCGACCCGGATACCTGCGAGGCCACATCCTTCCGTAAGGCTCTGAAGGAAATCGAGCCGTTGCCCAACCTCGATTTCAAAATCCGCCGCGCCAATTCGCTCGTGGATTACATCCACGGCGAGCCGGTCGAGTTGAAACAGCTTTCTAGCGAAACGGGGGCGGCTTTTGCCCTCTCAAAACTCAGCACCGCCAAGCGTGAGTTTTTCAACGCCCGCAAGGCAGCGGACAAGCGCAAGCTCCGCCTCGATATTTACGAGAACATCACCGAACTGGCGAAGATTGAACTCACCCGCGCCCGCACGGATGCCGCAGGACTGGGTTTCGCGTTGGACGACCGCGACGCCGAGCGCGTGGCCGAACTCGACAAGGGGTTGAAAGAACTCGGCTTCGTCAGTGCGCAGGTGCGGGCCGCGCGCAAGATGAAGGCGCAGGAACAGGAAGAAGCCCTGGAACGCATCCGGGCGCAGTTCGATGATCCTGAAAAACCCACCTTCGTCTGGCAGTTGGATTTTGCCGAGGTATTCCATCGCGACGAAACGCCGCGTGGTGATTCATTGTTGCCCACCGATAAACCGGACAAGGCTGGCGCGACCAGCACCCGCAACGGCTTTGATCTGGCGATTGGTAATCCGCCTTTCATCCGCATCCAAGTTCTGAATAAAACCAATCCCAAGCTCGCGGCGTATTACAAGCAACGCTACCAAGCGGCAGCGAAAGGCAATTACGATCTTTATGTTTGCTTCGTCGAGCGCGGGTTGGAGCTTTTGCACCAGAACGGCCAGTTGGCCTACATCCAGCCGCACAAGTTTTTCAACGCGCAGTATGGTGAACCGCTGCGCGAATTGCTGTCGAAGGGCAAAAACCTCCGCCATATCGTCCATTTCGGCGACCAGCAGATTTTCCCCGGTGCGACAAACTACGTCTGTCTCCTTTTCCTCGCGAAAGCAGGAGTGGCAAAATGCCGATTTGTCAAAGTCAGCAACATTGACGACTGGCTTGTAACACTTGAAGGAACTGAAGCGGACATAGCGGCGAAGGATATTGGAGTTGCCGACTGGAACTTTGCCGTCGGCAAAGGCTCATCGATTTTTGAGCGCCTCAAACAAATGCCCACCAAGTTCGGCTACATTGCCGAACGTATCTCGCAAGGCATCCGAACAAGCGCCAATGAAGTCTATGTCTTGAGCGTGAAGACCGAAGGCAGCGGACATGTGGAAGCGCACTCAGAGCAACTCGATGAAGAGGTTTCTCTCGAACGTAAATCTGTCTTCCGCTTCCTTGGCGGTCGAGAAATCAAACCGTATCGCATATTGCCTTCAAGCAAGGTTGTGATTGTCCCTTACAAGCTGGCAGGAAGGCAATCAACCCTCATCCCGATAGCGCAACTGCGCGAAAAGTTTCCGAGCACTTGGGATTATCTCCGCAGGAATCAAGATTATCTTTCGGCGCGTGAAAATAGCCGGTTTGCTGGAGCGGACTGGCATCAGTATGGGAGAAGCCAAAACATCGACTTGATGCTTCTGCCGAAGATTCTTGTTCCCGACATTGCCGACCGCGCTTCCTTCGCGCTGGATGAAACGGGTGCGTTTGCTTTCACAAGCGGATACGGGATCACCCTCAAAGAGAATTGCGGTCTAACGCTGAAATACGTCTTAGGTTTGGCAAACAGCAGCATCTTGGATTTCTACTGGCGTCAAATAAGCACGCCCTTGCGCGGCGGCTTCTTCCGATATTTTACTCAATTCATTGAGCAATTACCAATTCCCGAAAGCAAAGCGGAGCAACGCAAAACCATCGAGTCAATTGTCGCCTGCATTCTCTGGTTGCACGCTCGCAAAACCGCGCGGGAAGATTCGCGCGAAACGACCGGCGCTCCGTTGATCGCCGCGTTTTTCGAGCAGTGGGTGAACGCGCTGGTTTACGAACTGTTTTTCCCGCAGGAACTCCACGCCGCCAGCCTGCACTTCTTTGATTTGATTCATGCGTTGAAAATGAAGCCGCTGGAATCGCTCGCCGAGGCCGAGCGGTTGCCCGAGTTGCAGGTGCTGTTCAAAACCACCTACGCCTCCGACCACAAACTGCGCCAGGCGCTCTATCGCCTCAGCTCGCTGGACTTGGTCCGCACCATCGAGGGCAAAGCATGAGAATCACCGGAGTCGCAATCGATAACTATCGCGGCTTCGCTGGCGAATCGTTTCGGTTGACTCTGGAGCACGGCGAGAACCTGCTGGTCTATGGCGAGAATGGCGCGGGCAAATCGTCGCTCTACAACACCCTCAAGGATTTCCTCCACGCAGCCACCAACAAAAACGTAAACCTTGAGCAACGGCGCAATCGGGACAACTTGGCAGGCGCTCCTGCCGTCCGCATTACCACGACGACTACACCCATCACGGAGTGGACACCGGCGGCACGCGGCCAGGATGCGGACAATTGGCGCACGTTGGACGACGGAAAGGGTTTTCTCGATTACCGTCAGTTGCTCCGGTTTTACAATGCGCCTCACGACAGCGGTGGACGGATTGATTTGTTTCGCCTGTTGGTGGAAGGAATGCTTGCGAATCACAGGATGGAAGTTCGCGGCAATCCGACGTTCCTCTCTGAATGGCGGTGGATTGAGCGCCAGCCAAAATTACGGCTCTACGAGAACGAGAAGCAGGAGCTAAAGAATCGCGTGGACCGCTTCAACGCCGCGTTTCAGATAGCGGCCAACGCACTGGCAGCGCGAGCCACCGAATTATTGCACAAGTTTGAACCACAGATGGCCGTTGCCTTCGCTTGTGAGGTGAACGGTGATTTCACTTGGAATCCCAAAAGATTGACTGTGCCGCGCTTTGTCGCGGAAGCCCCACGTCCTGAGCAAGCTCCTGTCACCGACTACCACGAGGTGTTCAATGAAGCGAAGCTGTCAGCGATGGCCATCTGCCTTTTCTTCGCCGCTCTGGAAACCTGTCCAATTGAAGGGCCACGCCTGCTTGTGCTCGATGACGTGCTCATCGGCCTCGACATGGGCAACCGGCGCAAGGTGATCAATCTTGTTCAGAAACTTTTCCCCAACTGGCAGATCATCGTCCTCACCTATCACAAGGCGTGGTTCGAGGTGTTGAAGGCCCGTATCAAAGTCGGTGCATGGGGTGGCAATTCATGGCGCAGCCTCGTCCTCCGTCCGCAGCGTTGCCAGAAAACCGGTTTGGTCACCATCGCGCACGAAGAAAGTGGCACGGCATTGGAAACCGCTGCGCTCTGCCTGGAGCGTCGCGACCACAAGGCCGCCGCCGTGTATGCGCGCACCGCGTTCGAGATCGTGCTACACAAGCACGCTGACCGGTTGCACCTGCCCGTCCAGTTCAAAGAAGACCGGCTCAAATTGGATACGGATGATTTCTTGAATCCGTTCGAGAAACGGTTTGACCACTTGGTTGACCCGCTGAAAAAGGCGCAGGCTCTAGGCTTGGTGGCCGAGTTGCGATTTGTTCGGCGCACGGTTCTCAATGCTTTTGCCCACGCCGATGAAATCAGCGAGGACGAAATCGCCGGTGAAGTGGATCACGGCATCAAGGTGGTTCGCGATTTCGAGACATTCCTTGCGCCGCTGAAAAAAGCGGATTTCGCCAAAACGGTTTCAGAGGCCAAACCATCTGTGCCGCAACTGTTGATGCTGGCCCGTCAGCAGGCCACCGCTGGCAATCACAAAGCTGCCGGCCACGCGCTGGCTCAGGCCACCGCGATGTTCGTCGCGGAATACGCCGAATCCATCGGCCTCGCCATCCCATTCCGGCGCAGCCCGTCGTTCAACAACCTCTTTCGCGCCGTGTTCCCGGAAGACGCGATGGACGCCGCCGAGAAACGCGCCTTCCGCCCGCTGATACCATACTTTTTCGGCAGCTACGCGCCGAAGGACTTCAATGTGGATTTATTGAACGAAACCATCCGGCTGATTTTGCACACCGGCTACGGCAAATTGCTTGTTGCGCTACATCAACGAGCCAATCGACTACAAAAAGGGAAAAACCAGTGATTTTTCCTGCGTATATTTGGAATGAAGAGAGAGAAAGAATTTATCAATGGATAAAAAACGACCTTCAACTGCCGATATATGCCGAGGCATACAAAGGATCGGTCTATGTTCTGTGGAATAAAATACCCGGCTACATATCCTTTGTCAGCCACGCATGCAGAGATATACTCAACGGTCTCGCATCCGACTACAAGGGCATAAAACGCAAGCAAGTCCAGTATTTGGAGTTAGTAAGCGGTATTTCGAAAGATTGGAATTTAGGTTGGGGCAGAAAAGCTTCGATAATAAATGAAGAGCTTCCTGAATACATCAATATCCCTTCTGCAATATGCGAGCGAATGAATCATCTGATTAAAGAGCATGATGAAGGCAAAATCAGATCAGAAGAGTCAAAATACATATTCTTTCAAACATTCTTTGAATACAGAGATAAAGATAAAATCCCTTCTCAAATTATTAAAGAATGGAAGGAGTCAATGACATGGTTCCAGAAACATGCTCATTCAAGAAAAAAAGATTACGAAAACAGCATAGATGAAGAGTTGAAAAAGAGATTTTTAGACTATGAGAGAACATTGCTGACTGCCGCAGACAGCTTAACAAATAGGTTAAAGGAGATTGATGCAATCTTGGAAGAAACCAACTGAAGAATTGATCGAAAGAGCTCTTTCATCTATTAAACGAGAAAAAGAGCGAATTCGCTTTTTTTCTCGCTTGAATAACCCGCATTGGGTAGCTGAACTCGTAAAAAGAGAGTATTTTTCCGATCCTCCAAAAATCAAATATTTAGACGGTGGCGCATTGCAGTTTCCACTCTGGCATGAGTTGACATATCTCTCGCGAGTCGCAAGGCACATTCCAGCAGAAGCTATAAATATTGCCGAACGAATTCCTAAAACAGATAATCCTCAAATAGGGTATGAATACATTCAAATGGCATTGACGATTGACTGTCAGCATTCTGTTCGTCTGAAAGATAAGTTGATTGAATACATAAACAACCCATTTCATATATCAGTCTTAGAAATCTCAAAGGTGTTAGCCTTCTGGGTAAATGCAGGAAAGGATGGCATGGAGGCATCACTTGACCTTCTGCGAGCCATTGCTCCATTCAATCCCGATCCCAAGCAGGGTGAAAAAATTGCAAATCGCGCATCTGGAAATGAAATCGCGCAAATCTTCTCGTCACGCCTTGAACCTGTTCCAAAATTCGATGCGTGGGAATATCAGGAAATCATGCTCAAGGGAGTCAGACCCGTGGCCGATGTCCGCCCCTTGGAGGTTTGTAAAATATTGATTGAAGCTCTGGATCAAATGATTCGACTCAGCAAGCATTGGGATGATTTAGAAAAAACAGAAGCGAATGGGTATGACGGATCAGAGTTCTGGTGCCAGCGAGTGGATGCCCCCGTCAGTTATTCGAGCGCAAAGGAGGTATTGGTTCACACCCTAACCTACGCGTGCATGACGGTTTTTGAGAAAGATGCGGTGAATATCGATAGGTTGATGGACACCTTGCAGCCTAAGAAATGGAATATCTTCCGCAGAATCCAGTATTCCCTCTGCGCCAGGTTTCCGGAGCCGATGAAGGATCCGATAGCCGGGTTTATTACTGCTACCACAAAATACTCCGATGGTGATTACGGACTCGAATTTGCAGACATGGTTTCAGTGGCATGCCCGAAGTTTGGGAAAGAATTGCTGGCAGATGATCAATGGACAAAGATTTTTGAGGCTATTTTAAGTGGGCCAGACAAACCACGAATCAAAGAATTCTGGGGCGACAAGTTCACGGAAGAAAATTTCCTTAAACGCAAAATGGTATTTCATAAAATGCAATTCTGGCCGTTTAAGGCTGTTCTTTTCGGGGAATATAAAGAGGTATATGACGAGGCATGTCGCCAGTTCCCAGAACCTGTTAGTTTGGATGACTATGCCCCATTTTCCACGGGCAATGGTGCCAAGGTGGTGGAGTCTATCGCACCGACTCCCATCGAGTCACTATCGTCCAAAAACGATGAGGACTTGATCAAATATTTGAACGAATGGGACAACCCCGGTCGCAAACCAGATGAATGGTGGGTAGAGATTGATCACAATGGGCTTGGCAAACAATTCGCTGATCTGATTAAAAACGCCCCCAGCCGTTTTGCCAGATGGAGCGAAAAATGGAACCAAATCTTGCGCCCCATCTATCTGCGCTATGCACTCGATGTTGCCTCGGATTTTGTAAAAACTGGAAGTCTCGATCAGATGGAATCGTGGCTGGCTCTTTGCAGTCATGTTGTTTCTCAAAATGATGCCCCGAAAACGGATGATACAACGGCGAGCGAAACATCGGCAGAAAAGCCACACTGGACATCAGCTAGATCAGCCGCCGCTGACTTCCTCAGAGCCATCTTTGCCAAGGAAACGAATCTTCCAATCAAATACAAGGATGATGTCGGCTCCCTCCTAAAAGCACTTTGCACTCAATACGATTCCAGACTCGATAAAGGATGGACCCTGCTAGTTGATAAAAAAGAACCCATCTCTACGGCCATCAATACCGTCAGAGGTCGCGCCTTGCAGGCTTTGTTTGCGTATGCGAATTGGCTGGGGAGAAATGATCAAAGCGATGACCTCTCTAAGGCTATATTAGAAGGAAGATTTGCAGAGAAGCCAGCCCTCACGGAGCCCGAATACGCCCTTTTAGGAATGCACTTTTATGATCTCATGCGTATTGACCTCAACTGGGCGACGGAGTTGGTTCCTCGATTATTCTCGAAAACAGACAACTCGGAATACTGGCGAACGGCCTTAACCTCGTATCTTGTTTTTAACAACGCACATTCAGGCGCTTTTGATGCGTTGAAAGCGACTCTTGTACAAACTCTCGAAAATGTTTCACTCTTGCAGAAACAGGAAGGGGAGCAGAAAGAAGCACTGGAAAGCCTCGGTGGACACTTGGTCTCATATTATCTCTGGGAGAAATACGAGCTAACAGGGGATGCTAGCCTGATTGCAAAATACTATCAAAAGGTTGACCCACGGTATTACGCCGCCCCAGCCCACTACATCGGCGTGGGAATCAAAGATCAGACTAATTTCCCTGACCAGAACCCTCAACTGAAAGAACGCATCAAAAAATTCTTTGAATGGAGGTTAAGCACAGCGGAGGAGCGATTCAAGGATCCCCCAGAAAGAGCTGATGATTACTCCAAGGAATTGCTGGAATTTTACTGGTGGTTTCAGTGTCGTGGGCTTGAGATAGGGTGGAAATTTGAAAAACTGCTAAAAGTTTTAGAATTGGTCAAAACACCTGGGCATATTTCAATGTTGCTTGAAGAATTATCCAAGCATCTGCACGACCATCGCAAAGAGGTGTTGCAATGCTTCGCTGCTATCACCTCGAAGACTCAGCCAGACGAATATTTTTTCATAAGCGATGAACACGCCAAACCCATTCTCCTCGTGGGGTTGAATAGCGAGGATGCTGAATTGAAAAAACTGGCAGATGAAGCCCGTGAGAATCTTCTCAAGGCTGGTAGTTTTGAATACCTTGATGTTGGAAAATGAAACTTAAACATGAATGACGACACGCCAATAAAAGCCTATGAACGGGCATGCCGCCGCTCCCTTCTATTTTCAGAAGATATCCATCTGGAACTGATCAAATCTACCTCACCCACTTTTAATCACACCCTGCTCTCACAGCTATATTTAGATGGATATGGCCAAAACTTTTCTCCAAACACTATCAGGCATGGTACTCTTGTAGCGAGCGAACGCTAAAACCAGATTTTTTGAGAGATTCAATGCCGCGCACCGCAGCCTGCGCTCCAGCGAGCGTTGTCATAATCAGCACTTTGCGGTAAAGCGCGGTAGTGCGTATTTTCACCTCGTCCTCGCGTGCGTTTTTGCCGCTTGGCGTGTTTACAATAAAGGCGATCTCGTCGTTGATGAGCATGTCCAGCACATTGGGACGCCCCTCGGCGACTTTGAACAGGTAGTTGACCTTCACGCCTGCCAACTCAATGGCCGCAGCCGTGCCGTTAGTGGCATAAATCTCAAACCCCAACTTGGACAGGTCGGACGCGACCTGCACGGCGGCTGCTTTGTCGGCCTGCCTCACGCTGATGAACACCTTACCCCCAAGAGGCAGCGGCGGCTGACATGCCATTTGTGCCTTCGCATAGGCGAGGCCAAAATTGGCGTCTATACCCATCACCTCGCCTGTGGATTTCATTTCAGGCCCGAGCAAAATATCCACGCCACGGAATTTCGCAAACGGGAAAACCGATTCTTTGATGGAATAGAAAGGCGGGATGATTTCACCGATGAAACCTAGTTCACCCAGCGTTTTGCCAGCCATTATTTTTGCAGCGAGCTTGGCCAGTGGCCTGCCTATCGCTTTGCTTACAAACGGAATCGTCCTAGATGCACGCGGGTTGACCTCAAGCACATAAACCGTCTCGTCCTTGATGGCGAACTGCACATTCATAAGCCCACGCACTTTCAGCTCGCGTGCCATGGCAAGCGTGGCCGCACGGATTTCTGAAAGCACTTTTTCCGAGAGCGAAAATGAAGGAATCACACAGGCACTGTCCCCAGAGTGGACACCAGCCTGCTCAATGTGCTGCATGACTGCGCCTATGACGGATGTTTCTCCATCGGAAATGCAATCCACATCCACCTCTACAGCGTCATCAAGAAAACGGTCTATAAGCACTGGACGCTCCGGCGATGCCTCGACAGCGTGGCGCATGTAGTGGCGCAGATCGGCGTCGTTGTAAACGATCTGCATCGCGCGCCCACCTAGCACGAACGAGGGGCGAACGAGCACTGGATAGCCCACCTTCTGGGCTGCGGCCACAGCTTCGTCCTCGCATGTGGCCGTGCCATTGGGAGGCTGGTGCAAGCCGAGTTGATCCAACATCTGCTGGAATAGTTTCCTGTCTTCGGCCCTGTCTATGCTTTCCACGGAAGTCCCGATTATATTAACCCCGTTCGCAGCCAATCCTGCGGCAAGGTTTAGGGGCGTCTGCCCACCGAACTGGACTATTGCGCCCCAACATTGTTCGCGCTCGTAGATGTGGAGAACATCCTCCAGCGTGAGCGGCTCGAAAAATAGTTTGTCGCTGGTGTCATAGTCTGTGGAAACAGTCTCGGGATTCGAGTTAACCATGATGGTTTCAAAACCGATCTCCTTGAGTGCAAATGCGGCGTGGACGCAGCAATAATCGAACTCAATACCCTGCCCTATGCGGTTAGGGCCACCGCCGAGGATCATCACCTTCCTTTTTTCGGACGCCCTTATTTCGTCGTCCTCCCTGTCGTATGTCGAATAATAATATGGCGTGTAAGCCTCGAACTCGGCTGCGCATGTGTCCACCAATCGGTATGATGGCATAAGCCCTTCGCGCCTGCGCTTCTCGCGGACATCAGACTCCGTGACACACGCAAGATGTGCTATCTGGCGGTCTGAAAAACCGAGACTCTTGGCCTCAGCCAGAGGCATTTCATCAAGCGTTTTGCCGCGCATCCCATCTTCGGCTGCCACGATTTCGCGGATGTTTTCTAAGAACCACTGGTCTATGCGCGTGAACTTATGAATCTCTTTCATGGACATTCCAGCGCGGAATGCATGGCGGATGTAAAAAAGCCTCTCCGCACAAGGAGTGATAAGCTTTTTGTGAATTTCTGGTAGCGGTGGTATCTCGTCTTTACCGTATTTACCGCCGCTGAGCCCCCACGCGCCAATCTCAAGAGAACGGAGTGCTTTCTGGAGCGACTCCTTGAATGTGCGCCCGATAGCCATAGCCTCGCCTACGCTCTTCATTGCAGTGGTCAATGTAGGGTCGGCCTGCGGGAATTTCTCGAAAGTGAAACGCGGTATTTTCGTCACGACATAATCTATGGTCGGCTCGAAACTGGCTGGCGTTTCACGCGTGATATCGTTGCGAATTTCATCCAGCGTATAACCGATGGCGAGCTTGGCCGCAATCTTGGCAATGGGGAAACCCGTGGCTTTAGACGCGAGAGCCGACGAGCGGGAAACACGCGGGTTCATTTCAATGATGACCATGCGCCCCGTATCAGGACACATCGCAAACTGTATGTTCGACCCACCCGTTTCCACGCCGATCTCGCGTATGACAGCAAACGAAGCATCGCGCATTTTCTGAAACTCTTTATCCGTGAGCGTCTGTATCGGTGCAACGGTTATGCTGTCCCCAGTGTGGACGCCCATCGGGTCTAGGTTTTCGATGGAACAGATAATGACGCAGTTGTCTGCGCGGTCGCGCATCACTTCCATCTCGAACTCTTTCCACCCGACGAGAGACTCCTCAATGAGCACTTCGCCCACTGGAGAAAGCGCAATCCCGTTAAGGACGATCTGCTCAAACTCTTCCCTGTTGTAAGCCACGCCGCCGCCAGTGCCGCCCAGCGTGAATGCAGGGCGTATAATGAGCGGCATACGCCCTATTTTTTGCGCAATGGCATTCGCTTCTGCTATGGAATGTGCTGTGCCAGAATCAGGGACATCTAGCCCGATACGCAACATTGCTTCTTTGAATAGACCACGGTCTTCGCCCTTGCGTATAGCCTCCTCGTTGGCACCGATCATCTGGACACCATGTTTTTTGAGGATGCCCTTTTCTGAAAGAGCCATGGCCGTGTTCAGCGCCGTCTGGCCGCCAAGCGTAGGCAGGAGTGCATCAGGCTTTTCTTTTTCAATAATTTTTTCGACTGCTTCAGTCGTAATAGGCTCAATGTAAGTAGCGTCAGCAAACTCAGGATCAGTCATGATCGTGGCCGGGTTGCTGTTGACCAAAATCACACGAAACCCTTCTTCGCGCAAAGCCTTGCAGGCTTGGACGCCAGAATAGTCGAATTCACAGGCCTGCCCTATAACAATCGGGCCCGACCCGATAAGCAGGATAGAATGGATGTCAGTTCTCTTCGGCATAAATGCTGATTTTTTGGCAGAAATTAGAACAAAAGCAATGTCGGGGACAAATTTTTTTTGTGCGCAACGGCAATTTTATTTCGCCGTCCAGAGCCGCCACGCCGAATAAACGAGAAAAACTGCAAACGCCCTCTTTGCATAAAAGGCAGGAACTTTTTGCATTATGATAGAGCCGAACACGGCTCCTATCATGCCGGCTATGCAGCAGGCCCAAAAAATTTTCCAGTTGATCCTTTCCAGAAAAAAATTGGTGCCGCTCCCCGCAAGAGAAATCGGGATGATCAGAGCAAGCGATGTCCCGACGGCCACATGATACGGCACCCTAAAAAAAAGGATCAGCATGGGAACCATGATGGCACCGCCGCCTACGCCGAAACAGCCGCTGACAAAACCCGTCCCCAAACCCAGCAGCGCGTAAGACCAAAACGATGTTATTTCAGGTATCATGATTTATAGATATGTCACTGTCCGATATACGAGCACCACGCCCGCTCGCTCTCGTAAACCCTAATTTCGCTAAGCCCCGGCAACACGCCATCAAGCCGTTCCCAAAACCACCTGCACATTCTCTCGATAGTGGGGATTTCTAAGCCAGGAACCTTGTTCAAGTAGGCGTGATCCAACTGCGCCACGAGCGGGGATGCCGCCTCTGAAATGCGAGCCAAGTCGTACAAAAGCCCATTCTCGGGCGAGACTTCACCAGAAACCGACACTTCCAGCCTGAAGCTGTGCCCGTGAAGGTTGCGACATTTATGTCCCTCGGGAAAAATTTCCAAAGACTGCGCAGAATCGAACTCGAAAGATTTTGTAAGGGTCACTCTCATAGCCCACACTTATTGGCACAAAAACAGTGCTTAGTCCAACTCAATGCTTCGCCATGAAACCCAGTCGGCCAACGAGAGAGTCCCGTCCTGCCGCCAAGACGGCCTAGGCAACGACATTTTTCCAAGCCTGCAAAAACGGGTGGCACCACAATCGAACGGCTCTACACGCGACATTCCAACCGCTGAGATGTGCGCCTTGTAACCACACACACACCGCGCAACCTCTCCCAGCGACCTGGCATGTTTCAAAAAAACAACTCGATGCCCGCACGAAAGTTTGAACGACGAATCGGAATCCACTATCACAGTCCAGTCCGTCGAGGACGGCGAACAGATAAGAGGAAGCCCGTTGAAAACCGCCTCCCGCCGGGCACTGTGAACACGAGCAGCAGCACCCGTGTCGTGCGCGGCAACAGACTGGCCGGCACATATCTGCCTCAAAGCCTCGGCAAGCATTTCAGCAAACCGTACGCACGAACTTGGCTCTCCGCCAACCAAGTAGAATAGTTGCGGCGAAAGGCAGCCCATCTGGTCATCACAAAATAAATCCCGCGCCGCCGCCGCCGCTGAATCCGCACTAATATCCTCCTCGAAAACCACTCCGAAACTCGCACGATGCCCGTAGCCCAAAAAACGGGTTCCAGCCTGTTTTCTGAAAAACTCCACTGTCTCGTCGCTGCCAAAAACCACTGTCAGCTCGGCTCCTACCCAATCCTCTGGCGAAATATCAAAAGAGCATCTGACAGATTTAACTAGGCCGCGTTTTTTTAGTTCGGCAGCCATATTTTCGATGGCGGCAGACGAAGTCGCATCTCCTGGCAGCTTCAAAAAAAACTCGGAAACGCCGAGTAATGCGCCTCGTGCCAGTGCCTGCCACGCAGCAAATGGGTGCGTCCCCGAACAGACCACGACGACTTTTTTCGGGACGACAGGCTGAAAAATCACGCCGTCTTTCAAGATGCCATTTTCTAAAACATCGGAGCCACCCAACTCCAGTTCCAGCCACCCGAACAAGTCTGCGACAGAGACACTTTCCCACGCGGGAAATGTTTGCAAACAGCAGGCTAAATCTTCAATCCGTCCCATATAGCAGCCTCATCCTCCAGACTTTAGCCGACATCCCTCGGCTGTCAGAGAACATCCGCGCAACTCCGCTTCCGTATTTCTGCCAACGAGTTTCAGCAGCCCGTTTTCGATCCAGCCCAAGTCCTCCGTCTGGAGAGCAAGACATGTCTCCGCGTTCGCGAGATCAAGGATTTCTATGAGCCCTACGCGCCCGTCCTCTTGCAGCTCCCCCGTCTCTGGATTGCGCACGCGGAAACGCATCCACGGCGGCGGACGGTGCAGCCCGTGCCCGCCTTCGCCACCGGTGGCATACGCCTGCGAAAAAAGCTCAGTCATGCCATATTCGTTTATTGTAATAGAAGGGGAAAAATAGTCGTCCAATCGGCGGTAGAAATCCACCTGCGAAATCGTCCGCCTTCGCCCTTTGAAACCCCCAGTCTCCATGATAACAGAATGTGGCGGCAGCGGGCACGAGCCGTCCACCTCGTCCATGAGACGCGCAAAAAAAAGTGCGGTTCCAGCTAAAAAAATTGGCTCCACACACCCTGCTATCTCCGCTTTCATTTTGCTCGTTTGCAAAGTGCCGTTTTCGACGATAAACGGATCGCCTTTCACTTGGCATCCGAACGCCTCATGCCAAAACTCAAACATCTGCGAGAGCGACGAGTGCGGTGTTTCTAAGGGTGACTCTTTGAGAAATAAAAAACGCTGGGGCATCTCTTTTTCTGCGGAAGCAAAAAAATGCCTGATCCCCGCGCAAGCAGCCGTGGGGTAAAGGTTTGTTTCCCTGTAAAAGTGGCGTCCAGGACGCCCGTCCGTAGTGCCGCTCGTCTCAAACCACCCAGACGCCTTCTGCTGCGGAAAAACTGCCAGCCACGCCGCACTTTTAAAAACAGATTGCGGAATAGCAGGGATGTCTAGCCACGACGAAATCGTTTCTGGCGTCACACCCGATGCTCGGCAATAGGCTCCATACGATTCGATGGACTCGAACTGCAAACGAAAAATGTCGCGTGCGATAGTGCAGAAATCTTCCGCCCCCACGCCACGGATAAAAGCATCCACCCGCCCAACGATGGCACTGACTGAACCCGCATAACTGTCTGCTGAGCCACTCATGTTGCAACACCTGTTTTTTTCGCGCCATCAAGCAAGGCGAGAAGTCCGCTGAACAAATCTGGTTGCGTCTCGAAAAACATCGGCATCAAACCGTCTTGGCAAACGGCATAACATTTCCCCAAAACAGGCCCGTTCACAACGCAGGCATCCGTCCAGTTCTCCGCGATCTGGCGATGCCCAAGCAAAAGGGCATCGTCTGGCGTTCCGTCAACCTCGTACTTCCACCCGATGATGCGTGCCGCAGGGAAAAGCCCGCGCAGGTGGCGTATGACTTTGACGGCTGGCCAAAGCGTGACCGTGATCGCGCCTCCTGTGGAACGGATTTTTTTTTGTAGAATGGTATTCCCAGATGAATCGCAAACTCCAGCCACAATATAATCTCCGATGGCGGCGGCGTGAAAAACGGCATCCACAGAATGGTTGGGGGCAAACGCCGTAAGTTGATCGAGCAAATCCTGCCCCGTAGTGAACGAGCATGAGTGCGCGACGCGGTTTGGCTCGCGGCATGTGGCAAGAAGCCCTCCCCAACAAAAAACCTCGTGCCCGGCATCAGTTAAACGGTTGGAAAGCGCAACGCCCAACGAACCAGTCGAAAAATTGGTGATGCGCCTAACATCATCTATCGGCTCATAACTGGGTCCGCATGTGACGACTATTTTCACCCCGCCATAATCCGTTGCATCGAATAAAAATCAAGTGCCGATTCGCAGCCTGTAGAAAACCGGGTGTGATTAAAAGTGGGTGAGGTTGGGCAAACCAGAGTTGGGAAATAGCGCTCTCTTTGTCTGACAGTGTGGGGAGATGGAATCAGGCTCATG
>JFJP01040277.1_pt1 | contig 26030 bp, 27 predicted proteins | sample 431651 | NCBI WGS metagenome assembly JFJP01 (sample SAMN02602958, study PRJNA72255) | Microbial mat metagenome, whole genome shotgun sequencing project. | biome: fresh water; feature: sink hole; material: water; isolation source: purple microbial (photo- and chemosynthetic) mats found in...
ATTAAGCATGCAAAGATTCAGCGCCAGAAACTACTTCAAGAATTTCCTTGGTAATAGAAGCCTGACGGGCTTTATTGTAAGTTAACTTCAATTGTTTTATCATCTCAGTGGCATTGTCGGTAGCTTTGTGCATGGCCACCATGCGGGCGCCTTGCTCAGAAGTATAGGAATCTGCAAGCGCATTGAAAAGTTGAACTTTCAAGGTACGCGGTATAAGTTCCGTAACAATGGCCTCTCTGCCCGGTTCCAAAATATAATCTGTACTTTGGGTAGCATTTGAATTCTCAGGTATAGGTATGGGCAAAAATTGCTCAACCTGCAACTCCTGTACCGCAGCATTTTTGAAATGATTGTACACAAGGAGTATTTCATCATACTCCTGGTTTTTGTACATATTCATCAAATCCTGAGCAATAGAGGCTGTAGCATCAAAAGTCAGATTCTCGAAGATATGATTATCGCTGCTCAAAAGTGTATACTGGCGAGCACGCAACAAATCATATACTTTCTTACCAATGGTCATGAAGTGTACATTCCCGGCGGCAAACTGCGTAGCATACTTTTCATTAGCCAATAGCTGCGTTTGCTTTGAAATATTGCTATTGAAAGCTCCACACAAGCCCCTGTTAGAAGAAATGGATACAATAAGCACCTTATTCACTTCCCGTTCGGCCAGCAATTCATTCCCGAAAGAAGATGGATCGAGACTGGCAGTCAGATTGGTAAGTATGGAATGTAATTTATTTGCATACGGTCTCAACTGTAGAATGATATCCTGCGCTTTCTTCAATTTTGCAGCAGATACCATTTTCATGGCACTGGTTATCTGCTTGGTCGAAGACACAGAATTTATTCGAAGTCGTATTTCTTTGAGGTTAGCCATGAATGCTTATCATTAAAAATAATTACAGTAAAGAATTGACAAGAGCAACGTACTCGTTCATAGCAGTATCCGCAGATTTTCCGCGTATTTCAGCCCAAGCATCGTATTTAGCAGCTCCTTTAAAATCGAAACCACCAGGGCGTTCGCCGCTTACATCGCCTTCTGTAGCTTGTTTGTATAAAGCATACATCTTTAGCAGCACATCGTTTGAAGGTCGTTTTTCGATCTTCTTGGAGTTATCAACTGCTTGTTGAAATAGTTCTTTCAGTTCCATGCTTAGTTTATTTTAAAGCGTTTGCCCACTTCAGAAGCAATAGATTCAATTATCTTTTCAATCTCACCATCGATTTTGCCTTGCGACAGTGAATCAACAGCGGCTTTATGTTTCAGTTCCATATAGTCTATTACTTGCTGTTCAAAGTCCACCACTTTAGTCAATGGTACATCTTTGAGCAAACCTTTGGTACCGCAATAGAGCAATACTATCTGGTGAGCTACGGTAACAGGAGCAAACTGGTTTTGTTTCAACAACTCAACGTTGCGGGCACCTTTTTCCAAAGTTTGTTTAGTAAAAGCATCGAGGTCTGAACCGAACTTAGAGAAAGCCTCCAAAGCACGATATTGAGCCATATCAATTTTCAGAGTACCAGCTACTTTTTTCATAGCTTTTATCTGAGCATTACCACCTACACGCGATACTGATATACCCACGTTGATAGCAGGACGAACACCAGAGTTGAAAAGACCTGACTCAAGGAATATCTGACCATCGGTGATAGAAATCACGTTGGTAGGAATGTATGCAGAAACGTCGCCGTCTTGGGTTTCGATAATTGGAAGTGCAGTAAGCGATCCGCCTCCTTTTACTCTTCCTTTCAAAGATTCAGGAATATCATTCATTTGCGAAGCAATCTGGTCAGATGCGATGATTTTGGCCGCACGTTCGAGCAAGCGAGAGTGCAGGTAGAAAATATCGCCCGGATAAGCTTCACGTCCCGGTGGGCGACGAAGAAGCAAAGAAACTTCGCGATAAGAAACCGCTTGTTTAGACAAGTCATCGTAAACTACCAGCGCGTGATTTCCGGTATCGCGGAAAAACTCACCAATAGCAGCACCGGCCATAGGAGCATAAAACTGCAATGCAGCAGGCTCAGCTGCGGTAGATGAAATGATAATGGTGTATTGCATAGCTCCATAGCGTTCCAACGTTTTAGCAATGTTGGCTATAGTAGAACCTTTCTGTCCGATAGCTACGTAAATACAGTATACTGGTTTACCTCTTTCGAAGGCTTCTTTCTGATTGATGATGGTATCAATGGCAATGGCAGTTTTGCCAGTCTGGCGGTCTCCAATGATCAACTCGCGCTGTCCGCGTCCGATTGGAATCATAGAGTCGATGGCTTTGATACCAGTTTGTAATGGCTCATTCACAGGCTGACGGTAAAGTACACCGGGAGCTTTGCGTTCGAGAGGCATTTCAAGCAGTTCGCCTTCAACAGGCCCCTTACCGTCAATAGGCTCACCCAAGGTATTTATAACCCTACCGAGCAATCCTTTACCCACACGAATGGAAGAAATTTTGCGCAATCTCTTCACAGAATCACCTTCGCGCAAACCAACAGCAGGACCAAGCAAAACAGCACCTACGTTATCTTCTTCAAGATTCAGTACGATACCTTTTACACCGTTTTGAAATTCGATCATTTCATTTGCCTGAACATTCTGCAGTCCATAGATACGGGCAATTCCGTCGCCAACCTGTAGTACGGTACCAACTTCTTCGAGCTGCGATTCGGTTTTAATTCCTTCGAGCTGTTGCTTAAGTATTTTTGATACTTCTGATGGTTTAATTCCGGACATAATATTCTTGTTTATAAAAATTTCGTGTTAAATACTTTTGCTATTGAGAAACTCGTACCTGATTTTTTTCAGTTGCCCTTTTACACTGGCGTCGAGCATTTGATTTTCGATGGTAATAACAAAACCACCAATGAGAGATTCGTCAGTATCAGATTCCATTTCCACTTCGCTTTTCAAATCAGCCTTCAATTTACTTTTGAGCTGAGATTGCATAGATTCAGGCATGGGTATCGCACTGCTAATAGAAACACTCACTATATTTTTTTCCTTCTTGTAAAATGAAATAAAATTACGTGCAATCAGAGGCAACCAACTCTCGCGCTTATTGGTAGTAAGTAGTTCCAAAAAGCGTTTTGTGAGCATGTGGCTGTCGCTGAATACTCCAGTAAGTGCTTTGATCTTAACTGAAGGCTTGGTAACAGGGCTGTTCAACAACTTGCCCAGTTCAGGAGATTCTGTAGACACAGCCAGGATAGTATCCATGTCTTTGCGCACAGAATCGAGCACATTTTGCTCTTTGGCCGATGCAAATAGTGCCCTTGCGTAACGAACAGAAATGGTATTGCTATTCATCGTTACCTATTAGTTTAAACGGAAATTATCGAGCGAATTCTGAATAATTTTAGACTGGCGGCTCATGTCGGTCAGCTCAGATTTAAGTAGTTTTTCGGCAATGCTGATAGAAAGCTCGGCAATCTCGTTGCGCACCTGATTGATGGCAGCCACCTTTTCAGATTCAATTACACGTTTGGCTTCTTCTATCATCTTGGTAGATTCTACATTTGCAAGCTTACGTGCATCAGCAATATATTTATCGCCCAGTTCTTTCGACTCGCGCAATATTTTTTCGCTTTCAATGCGCGACTGGTTGAGAATTTTCTCATTGTCGGCTTGAATACGAGCCATATCGTCGCGTGCCTTGTCTGCCGAACGCAGTGCAGCTTCAATAGAGTCTTCCCTATCGTGAATAGATTGCAGAATTGGTTTCCATGCAAATTTCTTCAGAATATATAACACGATGCTGAATGACACCAACATCCAAAACATCAATCCTATACCCGGGGTAACTAATTCCATAATGTTTTTATTTATTTCTTAGTAAAATTCCTTTTTGAGTAAAAATTTAAAGTCCGCTATTACCAACCGTAAAGCGGACTTTTTTTCTTCAGCTTACACGAACAATACGAGCAAGCAAATAACTACTGCGAAGAAAGCAACACCTTCAATAAGAGCAGCAGAAACAATCATGTTTGAGCGAATGTCGCCAACTGCGGTAGGCTGACGGGCAATTGCGTCCATGGCACTACCACCAATACGACCAATACCAATACCAGCACCGATAGCGGCAACACCTGCGCCAATAGCAGCTCCTAATTTAGCAAGTGCGGCACCTGCTACAGCTTCAAGGATAATTGTTAATAAAAACATACTATATTTATTTATTAATGGATGACTTATTTAATTCAATTTCAAAATTTTAGTGGTGATGAGGCTCTTCAGTAGCCAAACCAAAATACAGTGCTGATAAAAGGGTAAATACGAATGCTTGAATAAATGCTACCAGCAACTCGAGCATAGTCATAAAAATAACGAAAGCAACCGATAAAATGGAAGCACCAAATCCGGCGGCAGGACTCATATCGCCGAATATAAATATAAGGCTAAAGAATCCGAGTACGATGATGTGACCTGCGGTGATGTTCGCAAAAAGACGGACCATAAGAACAAAAGGCTTAATGAACACACCGGAAATCTCAACGATAGGCATGAGGGGCACCGGAATTTTCAACCACCAGGGTACACCCGGAGTGTTGATGATATGTGTCCAGTAATGATTATTTCCACTTACGGTGGTGATCACAAATGTGAACAAGGCCAGAACCATAGTTACAGCAATATTTCCGGTAAGGTTGGCACCAAACGGGGGTATAGGTATAAGTCCCATGAGGTTGTTGATGAAAATAAAGAAAAATACTGTGAGCAGATAGGGCATGTATTTGTGGTACTTTTCTTCGCCTATACTAGGACGAGCTATGTCGTCGCGTACAAAGAGGATGATGGGTTCCATGAAAGACTGGAGGCCTTTCGGTGCACTTCCCTGTCTTTCTTTGTAGCTTTTGGCCACGGTAAGAAATACTACCAACAAAATAATCAGGCTCACCCAAAGGGCAACCACATTCTTGGTAATAGAAAAATCGAGAGGAACGTAATAAAATTGTTTATCGCTGAGATAAGCTTCGATGGAAGCAAAATCTTTGTTTACAAATTGTTGTATGAGGGTATCGCGTTTTGCGGCAACAAATTCCTGATCATTAAGGTTGGTAAGCAATTCGGAAAACTCAGTGGTATCAAACTTGCTGATGAGCTCAGTCATTTTTGAACCTTCAATATTTTCAACCACTTTGCCTTTATTCTCGCCCGAGTGTTCGAGTACAAAATTGTTGTACGACTCGCCATGAGCCAGCCTTCCGCTGCTGAAAAAAGACAGCCCGGAAAATTTGCTGTACACAATGATAGGCAAAGGTACTGAAATATGGGTTTCACCAATGGTTACTATATGCCACTCATGTGCATCACCAATATGATCGATTATAAAGCTACCAGCATTAAATTTAGATTCATTTTCGTGTTGTGCAAACGTCTGCACTGACAAAAATAAACCTAAAAGTATGATTGCTAAATGGATAAATCCTTTACCACGCATTTTATATAGTTTTCACATTTTACAAGCAAAAGTAAAAAAAAAAGTATATAACGTATAGGTATTTATAATTTTCTTACCAATTAATGTCCTACAAGCCTATAATATTTTATTTACTAACACTTTACATAGTAAAATTAAAATAAAAATTGTGGATAAACATGCTTTGGAAATCGCTCTTAGTTCTGTCCAGCCTTGTGTTTGTTTACGAAGTCGACCAGCGCCTTTACTTCGTAAAAAGTGTAAATAAAATAGAGCATCAGGTATGCTACTGCAAACTGCAAGGCCTGTGCTTTATTGAGCAAGATATACACCAACAGCACTACCATGTATACGATGAGTTTAGACATATTTGAAATCATAAACACATTGTTGAACTGAACCGGGCTTTTGTGAATACGCATGGTAACTGCTGAATAAACGAAATAATTTACGAGCAGATTGAAAAGCAGCAATAATGGAAATATTGGTTGATAATAACTTTTAAGCATAGTACTAAACAATGCCACTCCCAGTAGGCCAAGAAAAAGGCTAAGTAAGCTGAGTTTTATCAAAAATTTCTTTTGATGCTTTTCCATAATTCAGATGTTTTAAAAATGCTTTGCGCTTAATTACTTAAGCAATCCACGAATAGCCTGATATAGCGCAATACCAAAGCCAACCAGAACTAAAATTAAAGTAAAATAGGGGAAATTGGTTTGCAACCATTTATCTAACTGTACACCACCAAAAGCAAATAGCCCGACAATAGCTACCATCTGAAATGGGATGGCGCTGTATCGGGCAATATCATTCATTCGGCTTTTGTTGTCTTTCGAAACTTCAGATTTCAATTAAATTTAGCCTTAATTTCAACTTTTTCCTTATTTACAGCGGGAGTTTCGTTTGCATTTCGCTTATCAGACATATTACATGTTCCGGTGAATAGCGCTCCGGGTTCTATAGCTAGCTTGTTTACAAAAAGCTCACCAGTGATACGTGCAGTTGATTTGAGGCTAAGAAACTCATCAACATAGAGTTTTCCCTGCACGGTACCAGATATATCTGAATTTTTACATTTAATATTTCCTTTTACAAGGCCGCTTTGTCCAATGACCAGCTTTCCCCGGGTTTCTATATTTCCTTCGAGGGTACCATCTATGCGAATATCCCCATTTGAAGAAATCTCACCTACGATGGTGGTACCTGTACCAATAAGGTTAATAGAACTACCAGATTCTGACTCTTGCGTCTTTACGGTGTCATTGGTATTTTTATTTCCCCATGCCATATTTCAAAAATTTAGAATTATTTGAGGTGGTGAAGTTACGCAATTATTTTAAGATAAGAAAATCAACAGTAAAATCTTGAGGTATTTTGGGTACCAATACCCAATTCATGGATATTTTTCACCTCTCGAACATACGCCACAGCACAAGCTTGCACCATGGTGCGCATTCCGAGCAGACTGTATTTCTCAAAATCGGGATTTTTAAGAATGGCGGTATCACAAGCGGCATTGGCTTCGAGGTACATTTCGTCAATTTCGCTTCTCAATTCCTGGAAATCTTCAATATTGGTAAACACATATTGCGAATCGGCAAGTACAACAAAGCATTTGCCCAAGTCATAATTCCCCTCAATATCGCCCAAATTCTGATTACTATTAAAACAGTTTTTTTCCTCTTCGCACGACAAATAGAGAAAAGATAAGATTATAAGCGAGGTAAATACAGATAAAAATTTCATTTCCGATACTTTTGTATTACACATACACACTGACAAAAAGGATCCGACTCAATTTTACTTTTTGAAATTCTTGAAATCTTTGATTGCTTCAGACAAGCGTTTCAAACTGTTTTCGCCAATGTTGTTTTGGCTGCGAATATAATCAGATATGTCCAGAAAGTTTAAAATTATTTCTTTGCTCACTCCGGTACGCTGACTAAGCAATTGTATATTTTCCCGTTTGAGCAAATCAGGAGTAATTTGGTATAGCTGACGCAGATATTCACGGAAATATAAGAGTTTTTTATTGGCCATATCTGTATGATTTTTGCCTGAAAGATACAAGCGAGACAGTGTAACCACATACTCTCGTGAAGTATTAATAAAAGGGGAGTATAGAGGTATGTATGAGTACTTTCGTTTCGATCCAAAGATAAAAAAAACAGCCAAGCTAAGTACCAGAATAAAAAAAGCGACTCTTAGATGCTGGAGCTGCATAATAACCCGCAATGGATTCTGACTGGCTTCAGATTTGGGCTTATAATATTCATCCCATACCAAATGTCCGTTTGGTAGATAATTCATAGCCTGAACCACATAATTGGCAGAATCGAGCATATGAAAATTTGTAAAAGCCAGAGGGTTCATGTTCAAATACATCGCACCGCCGTCTTGCTCAAGAGACGGTATTTTTATAAAATCGGGTTGCGCGAGGCTTATGCCTCCAATAAGCTCCACTGAGCGACAACTATCCAAAAAGAAATAGTAACCTGCCATTTTGTTTACAACAAAGGAGTTCCCTTGCAAGGTATCGGCGAAGAATTGCACTTTAGTAGTTTTAAGCGCTACGTCTTCAAAATTGAACCGAAGACTGATATCTAGTGTGTCTAAAAGTAAACGGCCAAACTCAGTACTGATAATTAAAATATGATTGCCATCATTTAAGATTTCCTGCATACGCTCCCATTCATAGGAGTCCGGATCGAAGTTATCAGTATATACAATGAATATGGATCCTGTCGGAAAATCATTGGAATAAATTCCGCTGAAAGGCACATGACTTGTCTCAATATCAGCGTACAAGAAATTTTTCAGATAATCATGAAACACAAAAGCTCCATAAGGGATTTTGCGTGAAGAAGAAAAGCTGACCTCCCAATTCAATGGTTTTGGTTTCATATACTCTATACCAACGAGTAAAATGAAAAGCATCGCTAAGAGTAAAAGCGGAAATTTAGGCAATTTCATTTTTCCCAATTTGTTGCATTACCAAATAGAATTCAGATTTTATGGAATCGAAACGTTGATCATCGATGGTATAGCTTCCAAAAACCAAGTATTGGTACCAATTAGCTAAAAATAGTATTTTGGGATAGAAAGCTTTACCCGAAAGTTGTGCCAACTGATCACTCACAGTTTGGCTTGGTTGGAGCTTTATGATTTTAGCGCCACTCAATTGCTGCAATACCAAGAGGTACATATAACGTACTGCATTTTTGAAATCATTTGCCCCGATACTCCTTTCTAGTAAAAGTTCAAGAGGTTCGCTTATAAACTGTTCTTTCCAGAATTGAGTTTCATCACTTTTGTTTTTTTCACCCAAAATAAAAAGCCCACTCAATGATCCCCTAAAAATATAAAACAGCAGAATAGCGATAACCAAGACCACTGATAATGAACGTATGACCGGATACTTCTGTTCAAAAGAGATTATGTTATCAATGGCATTTACAATCCAACGAGTGATTGCAAACTGCAACCAGGAAGGATTTTGATTGAGGCTTTTATATTGAAATTCATTTTGCTGCTTAAAATCATTGAAATATGTCGTATCAAGGCCATTTTTGCTCAACTCATTGGCTATAGTATGTTGCTGTATATTTGCCAACATACTATTTGGAGCACAAATGAAGCAAAGCAGTATTATAAGCAGCAAAATGAATTTTTTCATCATTATCTACCAAGTGTTTCAACATCACGATGCAGGTTGGTGCTATCCTTTTCCTCAACAAGACTAAAGTATTGAAATCCAATGGCTATTTGAGGAAGAACAAGCATAAGAGAAGCAAAAAACTGACCAAAGGCAAGAAGCACCATGTAAAGAATTGAAACTTCCTTTTCACCACCTTCACTCACCGATGTAAACACATCCCACATAGAAAAAGCAGCCTGTGGAAGAGTAAAAATAAGTCCGGCAAAATATGCAATCATTGTAACAATGAATATGATACCAAAAGTAGTCCACCAATTATTTTTCACTAAATAAAAAGCTCTGTTGAAAGAATCTCCCATACCATGACCTTCGATGATACGAATTGCAAACATGAGGCTGAATGGAACAAAAATATAGATACCCGGTATAAGAAATAAGAAAAGCCCTATGAAGATAAAAGTTCCAACAACAATAGAAGTCAGAAATACATTCAGAAAATTCGACATAGCTTCGCGCCAAACATCGTCGTGCTCGAAACCATCTTTTCCTCGAATATCATACAATTTGAAATACGAATATATGATAGATATGTTTAGAACACTGCCAATCACACTGGCAATAATCAAGATGTAATACTCTGTGGTAAACATATTTTGAAATAACGCGAATGGGTTGCCACCGTCTTGACCTACTGATTGGGGCAAATTCAAGATGCTTGCCTGATAATAAGCACCTGCAATAGCCTGTATAAGAATAATGGGACCAAGGTAATAAAGTAATACTCTAAATAAACGTACATAATCCTGTTTTACAAAATTGAATGTAGCATTTATTACCTCATTAAAGTTGCGCAAATGCCTTAGTTCTACAGCATCTTGCGGATAAGAATAATTTTCATTGTTTTCCATGTAGTAATTGATTAATTTTTATTGGGTAAATATAAAAATACCAAATTATATAAGCTAATGAAGCCAAAATAATTCCAAAACGAGACCAATCAGGCATATCGGTAAGCCGTGTTACATATCCTTCGAGCAAAGCAGCAAAAATAAAAACAGGCACAACCCCAATCACCAACTTGAGCCCGAGCAATGCACCTTTGCGAAAACTATACACTCGACTGAAGGATCCGGGAAACATAAACGAGGAACCCACCATAAATCCTGCAGCACCAGATACAATGATAGCCCATATTTCGAGCGTACCATGAATCCATATGCTAAGCACCGATTCATAAAATACCCCATAAGAATAAAAAAAATATTGAAAAGACCCAAGCATTATACCATTGAAAAATAGCACATAACCCGCACCTGCAGCCGTAAGAGCACCCAATGCAAAAGCCATTAATGCAACTTTAACATTGTTGAGCGAAATGCCAACAAACATAGAAGACTTAGGCTGAGATTTATAAATAGCCATAGGATCACCCCGCTCAATATTGGCGATGGTAGTATTCACATATCTGTCGCCTAGAATTATACGCACAAAAGTATCGTCGGTAGATGCAGAAATTACACCAATTGCAACGGCTAGAACAAAAATAGCCAAAGCATAAAATATATTCTTACGAGATTGGTATATTACTAACGGCAGCTCATATTGCCAAAAAGTAAAAATGCGTTGCCAATTTTCCTTCTTATTTTTATACAAGAGCCCATGAGACTTAATGGCTAAATCGTTTAAATACTTTTCGGTTTGTGAGTTTTTGTAAAAAGTACGTGCATAGGCCAAATCGTCGGTAACTTGCGAGTACAATCCGGCCAGCTCATCGGGCGATATTTGGCTCGGACGCACAAGCACCGCCTCAAACTTTTTCCACCGTTCGATATTCACTTTTATAAAAAGGAGTTCAGTCATAGATCACATGTGAAATTTCTACTTTAAACTCTCAGCTATAATGGTTTTATTCCACAATACTTTACCATTTACATCTTTAATCTCAATCAATACTTTACGTTCAGCCGGAGTTCCGGAAATCTGAAAAGTAGCATAGTTTCGTTGTTGAATTACAGTACCCTCTACGCGGGTTTCGTTCACTTCTTTGAGGCCATAAGTACTTGGGCCAGAAGTTAGTGGTGAAACGGTAAGATCATATATTACAGGGCCATCAGGAATTTGGAAAGCTGACAATTCAGTATGGTGGCGGTCGCCAGTGATAAAAATAACGTTTTTTATCTTGTGATGTTTTATAAAGTCTATGATTATTTGTCGTTCCTTTTCAAAACCATAATTCACGTATGTTTCAAAACTTTTTGCAGTGGTAAGAAACTGTCCGCCAAGCATGACAAATTTAAAACGTGCTTCGCTGGTAACCAGTGCATCTAAAAACCATTGGAGTTGCTGTTCACCCAATATGGTTTTATTTACATCCTCTCTGAAGTCAGGTGTTCGGTGATACCTATTATCGAGCATAAAGAAATCTGCATCGCTATGTGAGAACATAGAAATGGCGCCGGGTATATCTTTCACGCCTTGGGTTGGGTTTGCCCAAAACAAATGAAAAGCTTTGAGAGTAAGATCAATATTATAAAATCCACGGTCGCAATCGTTTGGCCCTGCATCATGATCATCCCATATGGCATAATTTGGAGTAGAGGCCAACAAAGGCTGCATTTCAGGAATACTTCGTGTATGTGTGTATCTATATGTAATTCCGGTCCAGGAATTCCAGTCAGTCCCCCTCAGATAAATATTATCGCCGAGCCAAAGCATAAGTTCTGGAGAATCGTTGGCTATAGAACGGAAAATCTGATAATCGCCACCATAGGGTTTTCCAGAGCGATCATGTGGTTCATCGTTAATGTAAGCACAACTTCCTGTTGCAAATTTGAAATCAGGAGGGTCGGTGCGATACTTCCATACAACAGGAGTTTTGAACTCACATTTAAAAGCAAGTTTCTGAGCCACGTTGTTTATTATTACTTCATACTGATATTTTGTACCGGCTGTAAGGGTATCAGCAATAAGCTTGGCCACGAAAGCATCACCCTTTAGTGTTCTTACCGTATTTGTGTACCTTCTTTGTTGAGGTAAAGAAATAGGCCAATATGCAATTTTTACATCGGCAGATTGAGTAATTTGTACCCAAAGCATAGTTTCAAATACATCTACATAACCCACTAACGGTCCGCTCTTTATTGCAGCATTCTGCGCATATATCTGAGATGAAAGGGCTATCATAAGCCCAAGAATGAAATATTTTCTCATAATCTTATTTCTAAATTAGCGGCAATTTAAGCAAAGCAGCAATCAGAATCAAAAACAAATGCGCATAAAACAATTATTTTTAAATTAAAATATATGAAACTAATAGATCTCACCCATGTCATGGAAAATGATATGCCTGTATTTCCAGGTACAGCAGCACCGATATTCAGCATAGCGTATTCGGTGGAACAAAATGGTTTTAAAGAAACCCTGATGAATATGCTCACGCATACAGGTACACATCTCGACTGTTCGTCACATTTCATAAAAGATGCGGGCAGTACCGATACAACAGCAATAGAAAATTTTGCAGGGCATGCATGGATCTGCGATCTACCAATTGCAGAAGAAATTAAGGAAAATGAAGATATGACAACTTATTTAAATCTTCCGCCAAATTACAGACCCGACTATATTCTATTCAGAACCATGCATAGCCAATATTGGAAAAGCCCCGAATACTTTCATTTTTTCGAAACACCTTCAAATACACTGATCAATAGGCTTATACAATGGGGAATAAAAGGGGTAGGAATAGATGCCATTTCTATAGATCCTATGGATTCCACCAGCTACCCCAACCACTATTCACTGTTGGGTAACGGAAAAATAATTGTAGAAAATTTAAAGCATTTAGAAATGCTAAAAGATAAGAAATTCAGATTCTTTGCTTTTCCACTAAAAGTAAAAGACGGCGATGGCAGCCCGGTAAGGGCAGTTGCCGAAATTGTGGAATAAAAAAAATGGCTGAGCACCAATCTGCTCAGCCAAATATTTACTTACAGCGCATTTATAAATAAACAAACTTTATTCCTTATAGAACAATTTGTTCACTCTTTCTCCATTTAATTCTATCAAGAGAGAATACATACCTTTTGGCAAATCTTCAATTTTAATTTGTCCTGAAGAAAATTCCACTTTTCTGATGAATCTACCATTGGCATCGAGCAAAGTAACATGAGCAGAAGCCGGAATTCCCTTGACAAATAGCTCGTCTTTAGTCGGATTAGGATACAACTCCAAACTTTTTGCAAAATCTGAGTTTATACCTACCGTAGTTTTAAAGTTTGCCACTAAATTCTTGGCTGTACTTGCAGTAAAAGTGTAAGTTGCATTAGCAGAAACCTCAGCACCACCTTCAGTCCAATTCACAAATTTGAAATCGGTTGCTGGTGTAGCTACCAAAGTAACAGTCTGACCATGGTCATAATTTCCTGCACCAGTTACAGTACCGCTGCTGGCTGGAGTTATTTCTACTGCTATTGAATATACTTTTAGTACAAAATTTGCAACCAAAGTGAGGTTCTCAGAAGCAGTAAACGAATAAGAAGCCTCAGCAGAAACCTGACTACCGGAAACAGTCCAGTTCACAAAATTATACCCTTCGGCAGGAGTAGCAGATACCGTAACGTTGCTGCCATGCTCAAAGTTGCCACCACCCGTAAGAGTGCCAGCATCAGCCGGCGACATTTCTACTGAAATCGTGTACGTTTTAAGTTTAAAATTGGCTTTTATATCTAAACTTTTACTTGCAGTAAACGTATATTTCATCTCAGTTGACAACACGTTATCTCCTTCTGTCCAGTTTACAAAATCATACCCCGTAGCAGGAGTTGCCATCAGTTCTACTGTAGCACCATGATCATAAGTTCCGTTGCCAGTAGAAGTTCCCCCTTCAGCAGGCGATGAACTAACAGCAATAGTATATGTATTTGCAACAAAATTGGCTACCAGATCATAATCTTCGTCAATCACAAAATTTACGGCAGGAGAAGTACTGACCTCAGTACCATTCCGAGTCCAATTCACAAAATTGAAATTTGCAGCAGGAGTTGCAACAAGCATTACGGAAGTGCCTGTTGGGTAACTACCTGTGCCGGTAATAGTACCACCATTAGCAGGCATTGCAACTGCGGTTACTGACCATTGAACATTGTCGGTAAGTACATTGATTGTATAATCTTCAACTTCACCATAACCCGAGTTGCCGCAAGGCGTGCTATTCGATCCATTCTCTGTATCATTTAAGCGGATTCGCATGAGCAAACTTCCAAGTTTCGAACTCGTAGGTACTCCAAAAGTTACGTCGTACCTGTCTAAACCAGCTACTCCTGAGCTAAACACATTTTCATCTTCATCTTCAAAATCACCATCACGGTTAAAGTCCACCCAAATAAGCAACTCATCTTTAGAGTAAGCATCAGACACATCTACCAAACAATTTACACTTTCGCCAATAGTGACCTCGGCCACCAAATTCGAAAAATTACCATATCCACCAACCGAGAAGTCAGTAGCATTATCTATAGAACCAATAGCCACATTAGAAATATACTCAGACTTATCAGTAACACTTGCTTCGCAATACTCAAGCGCAATATTGCGGTTGCCTGCAGGAGCAATTACCGGAGGATTATAATTGTTACCATTCACCGTAATCATGCGGCATTCAGCATCCAATTTATTATTAATAGCTGCACCTTCGGCAATATCATATAGCAACCAAAAATAATTGGTCCCTGCCGAAAGTTGGCGATCTACTTCAAAAGTAAAAGCACCGGCAGGATTTATTTTATTGGCAAGCAATACAGCATTTGCAGGATTTTTGCTAGTTCCGGTAGTGTACAAACTTGCAAGCAATATATCGGAGTTTGCAGTAGTACCATTAGTATTGAATACCAGCGAGGTAATGCTCATCGGATTTTCACTTCCCTTCATAACCACCTCTACCAGAAGTATTTCTTCGTCGGTTGCTCCCGGGACAACTGCTTTTGTATTCGGATGGCTTACTGCCACCGAGCCAAACTCCATAGGACCAGACTCGTAATATACAGGTGTTTCCCACATGCCACGGCCATATGTTGCAGCTCTAAGCTTTGACAATTCAGGATTACTATCATAATATATTTCTATTTCACCAATACGTACATTTGGCAATCCAGTTGAATATTCAACCCAGTCATTTTCGCCTTTTTTGAAATAAATACCTACTTCGGTTCCAACATACAAATGTACTTCACCTTCAACCTGTTTATTCTGCACGATGGTATTTGCAGGCAAATCTGGCATTCCGCTGCTTATATCTGTCCAGGTAGTTCCACCGTCAACAGATTCATATACGCGTTTGGAATTGTATCCACTCATGGTCACCCAAAGTGTATTTTCATCGTCATTTTTAACAGCCACATAAGTTATATTGCTAGAACCAGTTGGCAACGAACCGGTTATTTCGGACCATGTAGCACCATCGTCAGTAGTCTTATATAGTTGCGAAGCGTCACTCACATATAAAACTTTGGTATTGGAGGGCGCTATAGCCATGGCTCTGAACTTATTGGCCGATGCGTAGTCAGAAATTTTCACCCAACTATCGCCTCTGTCTGTAGTTTTCCATATGTCAGCATATCCAGCATAAAGTGTATTATTATCATCGGGTGAGATTATGTATGGAGTAACCCAAGCACCATCACCAGCATCGGCGGGTTGTATTTCGGTAGAATTTTCCCAGCGGTCTAAGGTGCGAGAAATCTGGCCATTGGTATAAGTACCATATTGAACGTTTACATCTGTATAGTCAATAATACATTCCATACCATCTCCCCCTTTTACATCCTTCCATGTATCACCAGATTTTAGTTTGGTACCATTGTCTTGTAAACCGGCTATTATTTCATTGGGGTCAGTAGCGGAAACACTAAGTTTATAGATTTGGCTAATAATCAAGCCAGAAGATCTATCAGCATAGTTTTCACCATCTGCCGAAGACTTATACAAACCACCATCGTTGCATTCAAATACGTCGCCATTGCTTCGGTACTCAATAGCATGTTTATCGGCATGTACTGCTTGTACATCGTTTGCACCATACCAATGAGTAAGAATATTCCATGTAGCACCACCATCCGTAGACCTCCATGAATTAACACCGCCAACCAATACAATATCTTTATTGGTAGGTGAAACTGCAAGCGCCAAATCGTACCATCCTTGTCCACCGGAATCGGTGCCATCAGCTTCCCAACCTAACAAATTAATTGTTGTATGATCGAGCACAGACGTGAAGGTAGCCGCGGCATCAGTGGATTTTAACATTTTGTAGAAACCACCACTGCCATCAGAAATGAGTGCGTATACATAATTTGCATCATGAGCAGTAACTGCAAGTTCTATGCGAGAACCATCTGATTCGTTAAAAACTTCGACCCAATTGGTACCACCATCACGTGTAACATATATAGTACCGCTACTGGTGCAGCCATAAAATGTAGAAAAATCACCCGGTTTGTATTCGAAATCAATAAAACTCATATCAGAAAGTTTTGTAGACCAAGTTGTTCCACCATCAGTAGTTTTAAAAACCCCACGGCTGGTAGCTGCGATAAGTGTATTTTGTGTAGTGGGATGCACAATAAGGCGGTTTACCATATTACCATCACTTATGGCGTAGGACAGACCAGTAGTTTTCCAAGTGGCACCGCCATCTGTAGATTTCAGTACACCAACGCTGTTGTTATCCCAACCATCGCGATCGCCCGTAGATATGTATATTGTATTGCTGGTAGCAAAATCTTTAGGGATAATAATATTGCTAACGGCCAAGACACCATTGTTGTCGGTGAGACAGGTCCATGTAGCACCATTATCGTGGGTCACCCAGAGGCCACCGCTTGCAGCACCTACCCAATAAGTATTGAGGTCACTTGGGTGGAATGCAACGCAATTGAGCCTGCCAATACCCGCATAACCACCGGTAGTGCTGTTTGGTCCCAATGATGACCAATTCGAAGTAAGTCCATTGCCCGATTTCAGCATTTTGTATTTGCGATATATATCCTGCGCAGATTGCTGAGGTAAAAGCCCGGTGCGTTTATCCACCTGATTTTCCATACTATAATACCAACGGTTGAAATGTTTCCAGCCTTTAGCTTTAATTTTCTTTCCGTCTTCGTAATAAAAACCACGTTCAACATTATAAGGTGCCCAATACTGATCAAAAGCAGCTTTATACTCATACAAAGTATAAGAACGATCTGCGCTTCGGTTTGGTAAATTTTTAAGCCATGGTTGCGTAAAACCAACCGAATGAACTAAAAATAAACTCATTAAAAAAAGTAGGATTTTTTTCATAATTAATGAATTAAGTGAATAATGATTAAAAGTCTAAAACAAACAATACATTGACTCAAAGAATAAAAAGGAGAAGGCAACCGACTTTGCTATTCAATAACTTGGTATAAATAATAACTTTTGCCTTCTTGCATAAAAAGAAGCATAAGCAGGTCTAACAAATATAATCAAAATTGAATTGAAAGTGGCTACTCGTTCCTGAAATATTTGAAACACAAAAATCCTTCTATGTATATCAGATTAGTACCACCTGGAAGTTGAATTACCTGGCAGTGCTCGCAGAACAAATCTATAAAAGTGTAATGTTTTTGAATCTGACTAAATTGCAACATACAACATGATCAATGAATACATGTAATAACAGGTTATCATATAAAGCCGATTCCAATATTTGTATGAGAAATCAAAATAAGAAAATTATATGCGATCAAAATCTACGAAATTTCTATAAAAACAGATGAACTAAACTTAAATCATAAATATCACTATGCTGAAATAAATGAACATCAATGACTCATGTAGCAAAAAAAAGACTGCAACCATACTTCCAAGGTTGCAGTCTATATTTCTATAAATATGGTATATACAAATACATCAAAATTCAAAATTGCGTATCGCCAATTGCAGACAAATAATTATCCAGCAGATACTTAGCCTGAATAAAATATTTCTGCGCTATAAATATTGAAACATTGCTTCCGGTATCCGGTGGTACCCAACCTGCAAGCACAGCAGAAGCAAAATCATTGCGAATGAACGCAGGAATGTCACTTTCAAGTAACATCTCTTCAATGGCCATCACATCAATAAGGGAACCTACATACAGCAATATCAATTGCTCAGATTCCTGCATTTCTAATATTTTCAAGCATTGAAACAATCAGCCACAATTTTTCCCGGTACGCCCAAGTCAGTAATGATGGATATTCCAAAAACGGGTATTCCCATATGTCGGGAAACAATAACCTCGGGGACAGTAGACATACCCACAGCATCGGCACCTGAAATTCGGTAATAAAGGTACTCCGCAGGTGTTTCGAAAGTAGGGCCTTGAACTCCGGCATACACTCCTCTCTGAAGTGAATAGCCAAGCTCCTTCGCTTTATCGTAAGCCAACTGAGATAGCTCTTTGCTGTAAGCCTCGCTCATATCCGGAAAACGGGGTCCAAATTCGGGAGTATTCTTGCCACGCAGCGGATGTTCGGGGAAGAAATTGATATGATCAACAATTACCATCAAATCTCCTACTTCAAAATCTGGATTCACGCCACCACTGGCATTGGACACAAACAATTTTTCGATACCCAAAACGGCCTTGCATTGCCACTATCGGAACTCCTCCCAGTGTACCCAAAATAAGTCTTCCGGAATGACCTTCAACAGTAGAAAGTGGAAAGTGCGGAATATCTTTGTATTCAATCGCTTTTTCAATTTCGATTTCTTGCACAAGACCGCCCAGACCGGTTCCGAGTATGATGCCTATTTGTGGCGAAATTTTAGTTTGTTGCTTTATGTACTGTACGCTTTCGTTTATTTTTTCCAACATAGTCAAGTATGTGATTAGTAAATTCTTTTCCTTGAGTTAAAAATACGACCTGAATAGGAATGAAGTAAATCTGATCCTTAAGTTCAGAATAATCGTTTAGCAAAACTGATAACTTCTGGGCATCTTTTTGAGTAGTAATGATGTATGCAGGTTTTGGTAAGGCCGTATACTCACGTAAAATAGTCTTTGCATCCATGGGTGCATACAAGTGGTGATCAGGAAAATCGAGGTGTTTAATTTTATTGGTAAACTGCTGCAAATGTGCCAAAAGTGGCAAGGGTTGCGCAATTCCTGTAACCAGCAAAACCGAAGCATCCGCCAAAAAATTCTCATCTTCAGCATGTTGATTATTAAACAAGCCTTGTGGCCTTACATAGGTATAGGTCGAAAAATATAAATCCTGATATGGAAACAGGTTTAAGTCGTTGCTTATAATGCGTTGCTCCATAGGCTTTATGTTGGTTGGAGTTTTAGTCACTACCAACATTTCTGCACGTTTTAGTTCGCTCACAGGTTCGCGCAAATCACCGGCGGGCAACATGGAGTCTTTATACACCGGACGATTAAAATCCATGAGTACAATAGACAAACCAGGGGCCACAGCACGATGCTGAAAACCATCGTCGAGCAATATCACATCAAACTTATCTTCGAGCGACATAAGCTTTTGAATGGCACGCGTACGGTTTGCATCTACAAATACGCGTACATGTGGGAAATTGTTTTTAATCTGCAAAGGTTCGTCGCCTACAACTTTCACATCACTAGCAAGTTCCACTTCCAGAAACCCTTTAGAAGTTCGCTTGTATCCTCTGCTAAGTACAGCCACATTGTGGGCGGGCGAAAGTATACTCAACAAAAATTCGGTATGTGGAGTTTTGCCAGTTCCACCCACTGTAATGTTTCCAATACACAAAATTGGTATTGGAAACTCACGGGTTTTGAAAATGCCTATGTCATAAAATTTATTGCGGACAGCGACCACCATCTGAAACAACCAAGACAAAGGCTTAAGCCAGAAAGTATAGCGTTGCCGCCAGTTTTGAGTCATTTTATTTTGAATAAAAAAAATTTAGTAAATATGAATGACGTACTCCATACGAGCCTGTATTTCGTCCATCTTCAGCAAATCAGAATACAATTTGGCTACCCATTTCATTTCTTTCAATTCATTGTTCCAAATACTCGATGAGGCTCCTCCGGAAATGCTTTTAAGGATTTCTTCAACAGGATCCGCTTCTTTCGGAAAATTCACCACCCTGTAGTTATCGAGTTTGGCCATGCGCGACGCCATAGCCACAGCTTCATTCAGACCCCCAAATTTATCAACCAAATTAATGTCCAATGCATGTTTTCCACTCCACACACGTCCTTGGCCTATAGAGTCAACATAAGTTTGCTGAAGTTTGCGTCCATCGGCTACACGCATGGTGAATATGTCATATATATTTTCGATCATGCTCTGTACGGCATCTTTCTGTTGGTTGGTCAAAGGCCTGAAAGGTGAACCGAGACCTGCATTTTTGGCTGTGCTTACTCCATCGGTAGTAATTCCAATTTCCTTCTCGAGCAATTTATTTACATTCATCAGTACACCAAATACACCAATAGAACCAGTGATGGTAGTACGGCTCGATATGATAGAATCGGCAATGCAACTGATATAATAGCCACCTGATGCGGCCAAGTCACCCATGGAAACAATAAGGGGTTTGGTTTCGCGAGCTAATTTGAGTTCACGCCAGATAACATCGGATGCCTGAGCGCTTCCTCCCGGACTGTTTACTCTGAAAACAATAGCCTTTATAGAAGAGTCTTTCCGTGCATCGGCGATGGCTTTAGCAATGGTTTCGCTGCCAATGGTTTCGGCATCTCCCTCGCCAGACTGTATCGTTCCTACAGCATATATGACCGCAATTTTATTTTTAGCAAATCCTTTTGGGTTAGTCACCTTTACCTTTTTCAAATCGGAATGCGATACAAAAATGGGTTCATCTTTATCTTCCTTTTTTGAACGTGATGTCAGAATGCTATTCATCTCATCGGCATACACGAGTTTGTCAACCAGTTTGCGAGTAAGGGCGTCATCCCCGGTCCTCAGCACCAACTCATCTGCCCAATACTGCAGTGAATCTTTATTTAAGTTTCTGCCTTCAGAAATGGCTTCTTTCCAAGTATCCCAAAAAGTTTGTACATACGACAGTGTTTGTAATTTATTCTCATCGCTCATTTTTTTGAGCATATATGGTTCTACAGCGCTTTTGAATTTTCCATGCCTGATTACCTCAGCCTGAATGCCGAATTTTTCGAACATGCCGGTAAAGAAAAGCACCTCGCTGCGCAAGCCCATCCATTCTACCATGCCCAAAGTATTGAGGTATATGCTATCTGATACCGATGCTAAGTAATAACCAGATTGTGAATAATTTTCGGAATATGAATAAATAAACTTGTCACTCGTTTTAAAATCGACTAAGGCATTGCGCAACTCTTCCATGGTTGCTCCTCCCATGTCAAAATTGCCAAGTTCAAGGTAAATACCAATGATATTAGAATCGTTCTTAGCTTTTTCAATATTTGAAAGCAGTACATTCAGTCCCATCGATTTTTCGGGTTTAAATGTTTGCATGTTGAAAGTAGGAAAATCAGATTCCCGCTCTCTGTCAACTACAACAGAATTCAGGTGTAGATGGTAAATCGATTTCGGTTTTAACTCTACTACGTTTTCCGAAGATGAATTTACCAAAGCTCCTATAATGGCAAATGCAATAAGTCCCATAATGAATGTCACCAATACTATTCCTGTAATGGTAGCCAATACGTATTTAAAAAAGTTTTTCATAAAGAGTTATTTTAAATCAGCTGTTTAATGCAAATGTAATAGTATTTCCGCTGCTAATAAAAGGAATATACGGAGTTTCAAAAAAAAATATCCAATCTGTAACTAACTTAAAACAACTACAAGCAGCAAGAATGGGCAGATATAAAAACAAAAAACCCGGAATAATCCGGGTTTTGAGTGTTGACCGACTAGGATTCGAACCTAGACTGACAGAACCAAAATCTGCTGTGCTGCCGTTACACAATCGGTCAATCATTTTTTTGCAAAAGCAGCGCAAAGATATGCCTAATATGAATATTTACAAATAAATTTTCGAGATTTTTATAAAAATATTTATGTATCAATTTACCAATGCAGTACATTGCAATTTGGTAGTGCTTTCTTGAATCCACCTACCGACATTTTCAGAAACATCCCGTTGTTGTAGCATTCTACCCGCTGTAGGTTTTTGAGTTTCTTCAAAGGTCCCAGACTTTTCACTTTCGATGAGTTTACTGCCACAAAAGTAAGATTCTGCAAGCCGCTGAGGGGCGACAAGCTGCCCACTTTGGTACCGGCCACATTGAGATGTTCGAGTGTGGAGATGCCTGCAAGCGGAGCCAAGTCTTTGACGGCGGTATGCTGTAGCGATAAAACCTTCAGACCTTTCATAGCCGAGATAAATGAAATTTGATTTACGGACATTCGTTCCAGGGAAAGTTTTTCCATTCCGGTAAGTTTGGCAAGCGCCTCAAAGTTGGCAGGGGCAAATCCTGTAATAGTAAGATCGGTAATTAAATTGAGTTGGGTGATAGGATTGAGTGAGCTTATATTGCTTGCATTGTTGATATTAAGTTTGCGTATTTGCCAAATCTCATGCAATTGCTCACGCTTTGGGGTGGCATCGGGTTTTACGTACATCATGATCAGGTTTCGCCAATTGTTGTCAAGGCTATTCCACCAAGCCAGTAGTTTTTGTGTGTTCCAGATAAGTTGGGTATTGGCATGCTGGCGAGCAAAAAGGACAGCATCGTCGTTATTAATATCATTTCCATCTACATACATCCACTGCAATTGTTGCAATTCGTCGAGTAGAGGTAGTTTACGTACCAAGCAGCTATCGAAAGAGGCATATTGCAATGCAGTAAGTTTAGAAAGTAAATCGAGAGAGCTTACCCTGGTGCGATTTGCAGAAATGCGCTGCAGCAAAACCAGATTCTCAATGCCCTCCAACGATTCAACAGATGAGTTCGAAAAATTGATTTCAGAAATAAAACGCAAGACCGACAAGGGTTTGAGAGAACTAACACCGGTGCGCGATAAATCCAGGGTTTTTAGCCTTGTAAAAATAGCCAGTGGCTCAAGCGATTTTATCTGGGTTTTTCCAGAAATATTTACCACTTCCATGCTTGCCAGAAGATTGAGTTGCTCGTCGGTGGGAGTATTTTTAATCTTGAGTTCCTGATTGAAATAATTGCGCCACTCCACCGGAAGCTTTTGCCACCAGGCTCGCAACACCTCAATTTCGAAAACAATTAGCACGTTCCTATTAGTCATCATAAAGTCGTTGGCATGTTCCTTGGTAATGGGTGTTCCATCGCAGTATAGGCTTTTCAATGATTTTGCACTTACCAGATCAAACAAATCGCTTACTTTGGTATTATTGAGTTTAAGTGTATTTAGTTTTGGCAAATTGGCTAAACCGGCCAGCGAAGTAACATCGGTACGCGAAATAGAAAGCATCTCAAGATTTACAAGGCTTTTGAGGGCAGAAATATCGCTTATGCGTGTATTCGTAAGATCCAATTCCTTCAGAGACACCAATTTTGAAAGCTTTTCGGGATTTTTAAAAGAAGACTTGGCAAGTGAAAGCCATGTAAGTGAAGTATTACGGCTAAGTACCGATACATCAGTCACATTGGTTCCGGCCAGATTCAGCTCGGTAAGTTTAGCTGCGGAAGCCAGAAGATCCACGTTTTCAACCTGTGTATTCGAAAGATCTACGTATACTCAGGTTGCGAAGCGGAGTTATATCTGAGATACCTGTATTACTAATATTGAGCAATGTTAAATTTCGAAGACGGCTCAGCGGTTCCATTGTTTCTAAATTTTGTTTTCCGCTTATATTCAGCTCCTTCATTTCTATTATACGCTTCAGCTGTTCGTCGGTGATGGCATCGGTGGCAGTGGCTGTAGGCAAAAATACCTGTTTCCAAACCAAAGACAAACCAGTCCACCACTGCTGCAACTCGAGTGTTTCATCGGGCAAAGTGGTATAAATACTGGCAATTTTCATTTCCTTGGCAGCTTCATTCAGATTTATTTCTACAAAGCGCATTTGGGTAGAATTGAGGGTATCGCCTTTCACATTTATACCATAAACTTTGCTGAGCATACGGGCTGTAAAGTATACAACTCCACTATCGTTTACCCCATGTGTAACCTCATCTACTTCAAACTTAAACTCAACTTTATTAAAGAAAAAATCGATGTCCTTCAGATAAGCTTGTACATCTTTACGGATGGCAATTTCGCGGCCGGCATCCAAATCATCTTCAACCTGCACCTTGCTATCTCTGAAACTCTTGAGATAACTTTGGTTTATGATGGTTTCCTTTTGCTTGAAATCGGTACCCGGATCGCCCAGTGTATTGAAAGTATATTCAAGAAACCGGATTAGTTGTTTGGCTTGCTTTTCGTACTGTGCCAATTCCTCGGCAGGAATCTCACGCGCTTGCGACCAAGCCATATTTAGAAGCCCTACATTGAGCAACAGAATGATTATTAGAAGTTTTCTCATGGTTTACGGGTTTTTTGCATTATTACTCTTTTCACATATTCGCTATCAAATGTAGATACATTTAATAAGTTTGTCATAAGCCATCCACTATTTTTTCCTACCCTATTCTGAAAGGTAACCTCAAAATACCATCCCGGAATTTGCATAAAATGGAAACGAACTTCGCTTACACTTTCGAACTTGAAAAGCCCGCTGTAATACTCATTCAGAAAAATAGATAAATGGCTAGGGTAAAAATCTTTGGCTGCATAAAACTCTACTGCAGCGCCTTTGGCAAAAACTTTATTAAAATTCATAAAATCGAGCTCATGGCTCATGGGATGCAAAAATTTATCGGCCTGTGCTGTGTCGGCAAAGTATCCACGGTTGTAGTTGGCAAAATAAACTTCGTCAATCACCCATTTGTGTCCTTCATTTTCTTTTTCAAGTTTCATGAATAAATTCACATCAGCAGGAACGCCTTTGTACATAAAGCGGCACCTTACTTCAGCCATAAATCCTTCTCCATAAAATTCGAGATATTGCGGTTTAGAAAGAATCTGCTTCTGAAAAGCGGCTAAATCTGAGGCAGGAATAGGGGAATATGTATCGAATATGAAAGGGAAAAGGGAAGCACGCAATTTCTCGGTTCTGAAAGTTTTATCGTTTTCATAAATTCGGGTACCCTTTAAATCCTCTTCGCCATTGAAGCGGCGTATGAATTGGCCTACCTGTTTGGTCTGGGCATAAAGCTCCTCCAGATTAGGATCCCCCTTTTGAGCATAAGTATCTTGTATACCAGCTGTACCCCACAATAAAAGTGAAATACTTATGAATAAAAATTTAATCGACTTCATTTTTAGCATGTTAAAAAGTATCTGAAAAACCATGAAACGCTTTAAAAAAAGTATTCCGAAATGACACGCATTTCGGAATACTCAATATAAGAATTGTTGTTCAACAAGCAAACTATTTAGAAGTTTCTTTCACCCGAATGTCGCCTAGCAGTACATCCCAGAAGCCAATAGTACGTCCGCCTATCTGTGTGAGTTTACGTTCTACGAATATGGTGATGTCTTTTTTGGTAACATCTTTGTAAACAAGGCCTTCTTTGGTTACACCTTCAAATTTCTGAAAAATGGTAATCACACCTACGTATCTGCCATCCGGTTGAAGTTCCAAATCGCTTACATACTGAATATCATACCAATCTATGTTCACTTTTTCATAATTAAGGGCCACCAATCGATACAAATATTTCTCAATGGTATAGTAGTTTACCTGATCGTTGGTAAGCGAAGATACACCAATCTGGCTTTCGGGCATGAAGAGTTGCAAAGCACGTTCTATAACCCTTTCGGCTTCAGACCAAGGAGTTTCTTTATTTCCCACTATGGCTATATACTTGCTCAGGTCTCGCACTTTTTCGAGTGCCAAGCTATCAACAGCAGCTTTGCGCGTAG
>JFJP01001836.1_pt1 | contig 26022 bp, 25 predicted proteins | sample 431651 | NCBI WGS metagenome assembly JFJP01 (sample SAMN02602958, study PRJNA72255) | Microbial mat metagenome, whole genome shotgun sequencing project. | biome: fresh water; feature: sink hole; material: water; isolation source: purple microbial (photo- and chemosynthetic) mats found in...
GGTCGCCCATCAGTTTCTTCAGGTCGAGCGGCGAGGTGTTGAAGAAGAGCTGGCCGGAGATGCGCAGCAGGAAGGGTTCCGGATTCAGCCCAGCCGCTTCACGGATTTCCTTTTCGATCAGCACGATGCCCTTGGTCTTCTCCAGCACGCAATCGAGACGGCGCAGCACGGTGAATGGCAGGATGACCTTGCCATATTCGGATTGCTTGTAGTCGCCGCGCAGCAGATCGGCGACGGACCAGATGAAGGAGGAAAGGTTGGGGTTGGACATAGGCGGGAATGACTGTTGAGTAGCGAGAGACGCCATTCCTGGAATCTACAAGCTCCCAGCGCCATGCTTGCTGATACTCTCGGGCAAAAACTTCTTGATAGTTGACAAAGAAGCTTGTCTGCTCAATGGCCATTAACTTATCGCGCATTTCTCGTTTACCGAAAAAACGCTGTAAGTCATTAAATATTTGGGGCGATGGATGGGGATCGAACCCACGACCACCGGAATCACAATCCGGTGCTCTACCAACTGAGCTACCACCGCCATTGAAACTGGCCTGCCCGACAGGGATCGAACCTGTAACCCCCAGCTTAGAAGGCTGGTGCTCTATCCAATTGAGCTACGGGCAGCTTTCCCGCGGGCATTCGGAATTAATAGCCGGGAACTATTTTGGTCGGGGTGAGAGGATTCGAACCTCCGACATCTTGCTCCCAAAGCAAGCGCGCTACCGGGCTGCGCTACACCCCGAAGGCGCAGAAATAAATTACATGTTTATTTTTGAATGAAGCTCACCATGACCGCCCGCCTGATCGATGGCAAATCACTCGCCGATAGTTTGCTAATTGATATCAAACACCATGTTGATGAACGCTTGGCGGCCGGACTACGCGCACCCGGGCTTGCGGTAATCCTGCTTGGCAATGACCCCGCTTCCAGTATCTATGTGCGCAACAAGCGGCTGGCTTGCGAAAAATCGGGCGTTATCTCGATATCTCACGATCTCCCCGCCTCAACATCTCAAGCTGAGCTTTTGGCACTGATTGACCAACTGAATATGGATTCTTCAATCGATGGAATTCTGGTGCAAGCACCTCTGCCAAGTCATATCGACGCTGAAACGGTGATTGAACGTATTCTGCCAGGCAAGGATGTTGATGGCTTTCACCCTTACAACGTAGGCCGGCTTGCAGTTCGCAATCCGTTGTTACGCTCATGCACGCCTTATGGCGTGATGCGTTTGCTGGAAAGCACTGGCGAGCCCCTGCGCGGCAAACACGCGGTCGTCGTCGGCGCATCAAACCATGTTGGCCGCCCGATGGCGCTTGAACTTCTTCTGGCGGGATGTACCGTTACGATTTGTCACTCGGCTACAGTCGATTTACCCGGCCATGTCGCCCAGGCGGATATCGTGGTTGCTGCGGTCGGTCGACCCGAGTTGGTGCGCGGTGCATGGATAAAACCCGGGGCCATCGTCATCGATATTGGCATCAACCGTTTGGATGATGGGCGTCTGGCAGGCGATGTGGAATTCAAAGCCGCGCTGGACAAGGCTGGCTGGATCACACCAGTGCCGGGCGGCGTTGGGCCGATGACAGTCGCGACACTGCTGCAAAACACGCTGGAAGCGGCTTTACAGCACTAAAACCCGGCCCCAACGCCAATACAACTGCGTTGAGGCCGGCGCACTCAATCCAGCCAGGATTGCAGTCGGGCCAGATCCAGCACGCCGCGCTCGCCCCGCCCTGCGGCATCCAGACGTTCATAAGGCGCATCCGGCTCACCCAGATCGGTAAGGACAGCAGTTGCTCCGCTGAAGTCGTGATCACGCGTGTAGTCGTTAATCGTGACCACAGTTCTCAAGTTCGCCCCCAGCGAGGCGCGAATACCATTCTCGGAATCCTCGAAGGCCACACATTCCTCCGGCTTCAAGCCGAGTTGTTGGATGGCCCAGTCATAGATATCCGAGGCAGGCTTCTTGGCGGGAACGATGTCGCCAGCCGCAATCACCTGAAACCATTCCGGCCCATCTGGAGCGAGGCTATGACGCAGCAATTCGGTGACATTTTCAGGTGTTGTGGTGGTCGCCACACCTAGTATCAGGCCTCGCTGACGCGCCTCGAGCAACAAACGCTTAACACCAGGCCGCAGCGGTATGCCGCCCTGCCCCAACATGCGGGTGTAGTGGGCGGTTTTTGCCTTGTGCAACCGGGCGACCATCTCATCGAAGTCAGCCGGCTTGACGATATCCGGGCGGAAGTTTTCAACGTAATACTTCATCCGCTCCTTGCCGCCGGTAACGGCAAGAAGTTGGCCGTACAGCGCCACATCCCAGTTCCAATCCAGACCAAATTCCTGAAAAGCGGCATTGAAGGCGGGCCGATGACCATCACGCTCGGTATCAGCCAAAGTTCCATCTACATCAAATAGCAGTGCCTTGATCATGTTTGTCCTCATAAGAAGCGTTTAATCGATTGCTTGGGGGAAGGTAGAATGCTGATTTTAACGCGCTTCCCAGGTGTCTCATGAATGCTACCGCTACAGAATTCAATGATTTTGACGCCATGTTCAACGGCATGCTTTACAGCTTGCTGTCTTGGCAGCAACTCAGCACTTTCTGGTTGAAAGTAGATACGAATGCGGGCTGGTATCTTTATGCAATCGGGGAAGACCGCCCTCTTGACCCGGCCGACGGCGAACACGTTTCAGCATTCATTCAAGAGATCGACGCCCTGCTGCGCAAAGAACATCATGAGGATTATTGCGGCATCGTTTATGCGGACAATCTCGACAACCCGAAACTGATCAAAATCTACGACCCTAACCACCTCGGCACATCCTGCGGCTCAAGCAAGAACCGGATTCTCCCCGGCTGGGTCATGTCACAAATTCCCCCCAGCGACTTGACCCCGATCCATTCCGTACCACAAAACCGTAAACGCTGGTGGCAAGGATTCCGTGATTTGATTGGTGGCAATCAGGCTTCAAACTCGTAGCAGACTGTCCATGAATAAACCAGGTTTGCGCAAAGCCGGAACCCGACAGACAAAGCAAACATTCGGAATTACTCAGAGGTAGTGCGGATGCGCTGCGCTTATCGACCCTGATTCAAAAAATCGTAGATTCGAAAATAAAAAAACGGCCCGAAGGCCGTTTTTTTAATACCAACAAGAATTTGTAGACTTTATTCAGTTGGCGTAGTTGCCGCTTCGGTAAACGGGGCGGAAGGAATCGTTTCAATCAGCGCCTTCATTGACAGACGCATGCGACCCTTCTCGTCAGTTTCCAATACCTTGACTTGCACGGTTTGCCCCTCTTTGAGGAAGTCGGTAACCGCGTTGACGCGCTGGTGAGCGATTTGCGAGATGTGCAGCAATCCATCCTTGCCCGGCAATACATTAACGATTGCACCGAAATCGAGGATTTTCAGCACGGTGCCATCATAGGTACGACCAACTTCGACTTCTGCGGTGATGTCTTCGATACGCTTGCGCGCCAACTCACCAGATTCGGTCGTGGTACAGGCGATCTTGATATTGCCACTCTCGTCGATATCGATCTGGGTGCCGGTTTCTTCAGTCAGGGCGCGAATCACCGCGCCACCCTTACCGATCACGTCGCGGATTTTCTCCGGATTGATCTTCATGGCGATGATGCGCGGAGCAAAGGCGCTCATCTCATGCGGGGTAGCTTCGGCCTGTTCCATGATACCCAGAATATGCATGCGAGCTTCGCGCGCCTGGGTCAGCGCAACCTGCATGATTTCCTTGGTGATGCCCTGTATCTTGATATCCATCTGCAAGGCATTGACACCATTCTTGGTGCCGGCGACCTTGAAGTCCATATCGCCGAGATGATCTTCGTCACCCAGAATATCGGTCAAAACGGCGAAGCGGTTGCCATCTTTGATCAGGCCCATAGCGATGCCGGCGACGTGATCCTTCAACGGCACGCCCGCATCCATCATTGCCAGACTTCCGCCGCAGACAGAAGCCATCGAGGATGAACCGTTCGATTCGGTGATTTCGGAGACAACCCGGATGGTGTAGCCAAAATCTTCCTTGCTCGGCATACAAGCCGCCAAGGCACGCTTGGCCAAACGACCATGACCGACTTCCCGACGCTTGGGCGCGCCCATGCGGCCGGTTTCGCCGGTGGCAAAGGGGGGCATGTTGTAGTTCAGCAGGAAATGGTCACTGTAGTTGCCGGTAAGCGCTTCGACAACTTGTTCATCACGGCCGGTACCCAGCGTGGCGACCACCAGGGCCTGGGTTTCACCGCGGGTAAACAAAGCCGAGCCATGCGTGCGCGGCAATACGCCTGTACGAATGGTGATGGGGCGAACAGTGCGCGTGTCACGACCATCGATACGCGGCTCACCCGCCAGGATACGGCCACGCACCACCTTGGCTTCGAGGGCATGGAACATGTCCTTGATAGCATTAACTTGGGTGGTATCCATTTCCGACGTAATCAGTTCGCCAAGAACCCGATTGCGGATAGCGTCGATTTCAGTTACGCGGGCTTGCTTCTGCTTGATGGAATAGGCGGCGGAAAGCGCGTCGGCGCATAGACCATTCATCTTTTCCAGCATCACGGCATCGGTTTCCGGTGCGGTCCAATCCCATGCATCCTTGCCGGCCACATCGGCCAGATCATTGATGGCGTCGATAGCGGCCTGCATCTGCTCATGACCGAACACCACGGCGCCCAGCATGACGTCTTCCGGCAACTGATCTGCTTCCGATTCAACCATCAACACGGCGCTTTCGGTACCCGCTACAACCAGATTCAGTTTGCTGGATTTCAGTTCGGTAGTCGTCGGGTTCAGCACATACTGACCATCGATGTAACCAACCCGAGCCGCACCCACCGGGCCATCAAACGGCAGTCCGGACAGCGCCATGGCTGCGGAAGCACCGATCAAAGCGGGGATATCGGAATCGACTTCCGGGTTCGCCGACATCACCGTGGCGACAACCTGCACCTCATTGAAGAAGCCCTCCGGAAACAGCGGACGTATCGGACGATCGATCAGGCGGCTGATCAAGGTTTCTTTCGTCGAGTTGTTTGCCTCCCGCTTCAGGAAGCCACCAGGAATACGACCTGCGGCATAAGCTTTTTCCTGATAATCGACAGTCAGCGGGAAGAAATCCTGGCCGGGCTTGACCTCGTTTTTCGCCACCACGGTGACCAGCACCACGGTATCGTCCATGTTCACAACTACCGCGCCTGTGGCTTGGCGAGCTATTTCGCCTGTTTCCAGGGTGACGGTATGACGTCCGTACTGGAATGATTTCTTGACTGGATTCACGCTGCTCTCTTCCTAATCTGTCTGCTTACTTGCGGATACCGCGCTGTTTGCGATGATTGCTTGAAACAATGAGTTGCCTGCCCCGCTGCGGGGCGCGCTGGAGGTGCAATTTACTTGCGCAGGCCCAAGCGACGAATCAAATTGGTATAGCTCTCGGCACTCTCACCCTTGAGATAGTCGAGCAGACGGCGGCGGCGGCTGACCATCTTGAGCAGACCACGACGTGAATGGTGATCCTTGGCATGGGTCTTGAAGTGACCGGTCAAATCATTGATACGGGCGGTCAGCAGGGCGACCTGAACTTCCGGAGAACCTGTATCTGCGGCTGCGCGCTGGTAATCCTGGACAATCTGGGCCTTTTGGGTAGTGGTAACACTCATTTGGGATACTCCAACGAAAAACGCGAATTCTACTCGCGCGGGGTTAAATTTCTCAAGCAATTCATGGGGGTAAATCAAGTTACGACCAATCGTTTTGGCGCTACCTTGCCTTCATGATCGACTTCGCCGACACCCAGGAAGCGGGTATCCGGCGCATACAGACGAAACTGTTGCCCGACTGACAGTCGTGGCAGCCATATCGCTTGGCCATGACATATCTGCCAAGCGGCTTCGATATCCAGATGCAGTTGCGGCAGCGACTGGGCAAGGATATCCGCCGGCAGCAAACAAGCGTCTCGCTGCGGTTCATCCAGATCCCACAAGTCTTCCAGCGTCCGCGCTTGCTCAATTTGAAACGGGCCTACGCCGGTACGGCGCAGGGCATGCAGGTGGGCGCCGCAACCAAGCAGTTCACCCAGATCATCCGCAAGCGCTCGAACATAAAACCCTTTTCCACTATGCACACGCAAATGGCAGATATCCCCGGAAAAGGATTCCACTTCAATCGCATGCACCATGACACGGCGCACCTTGCGCTCTATTTCAATGCCCTTGCGCGCATATTCGTAAAGCGGTCGCCCAGCATGTTTAAGCGCTGAATACATTGGTGGCATCTGTTCAATTTCGCCAAGAAAACCGGGCAGCGCGGCGAGCACATCCGCCTCTGTGACATTGACTGGACGTTGCGCGATCACATCACCTTCAGGATCACCGCTGCTGGTTCGCACACCCAGTTTTACGATCGCCAGATATTTCTTGTCGGCATCAAGCAGAAATTGCGAAAACTTGGTGGCTTCGCCAAAACAAAGCGGCAAAAGACCGGTGGCAAAGGGGTCAAGCGTACCGGTGTGCCCCGTTTTTTCCGCCCGATAAAGACGTTTTGCCTTTTGCAGAGCCGTGTTCGAACTCAGGCCAGCCGATTTGTCCAGCAACAGGACGCCATCAAGCTTGCGCTTCATCGGGGCGGCGATTTTCAATAGTCTCTTCTTCCGAATCATGTGGGCGAAGACGATCCTCCGCCACGGCCTGATCAATCAGGTGCGACAGATGCGCGCCACGCTCGACCGATTCGTCATAAATAAAATTCAGCTTGGGTACCGTGCGGATAGTCATCCGCTTGGCCAACTCGCTGCGCAAAAAACCTGCGGCGCTGAGCAAGCCCTTGAGTGCCGCCTGATGATCCGGATTGAAGGTGGTAAACCAGACCTTGGCATGTTCCAGATCGGAAGTGACATCAACGGCGGTGAATGAAACCCCCATCACACGAGGATCTTTCACCTCGCGCATGATGAGCGTTGCCAGTTCCTGGCGAATTTGCTCGGCTACACGGCGAGAACGGGGATTATTGTTGGACATGCTTGGAGGCGAATAAGAAGAAAAATGGAAAAAGAGACGAGGGGCAGGGTCGGCCCTGCCCTCTGAACCTTGCCCCTTGAACCGGAATCAAAGCGTGCGTGCCACTTCGATCTCTTCATAACATTCGAGTTGATCGCCTTCCTGAATATCGTTGAAATTCTTCAAGTTCAAGCCGCACTCGAAGCCGGCTTTCACCTCGCGCGCATCGTCTTTGAAACGTTTCAGAGAATCCAGTTCGCCATCGTGAACCACCACATGATCGCGCAACACACGCACCCGTGCCGAACGCTTCAGCGTCCCTTCGAGCACATAGCAACCGGCCACCGCACCCACCTTGGTAATCCGGAATACCTGACGAATTTCGGCCAGTCCCAGGGCAACTTCCTTCTTGTCCGGAGACAGCATGCCACCCATCGCAGCTTTTACGTCATCTACCGCTTCGTAAATGATGTTGTAGTAACGCAGATCGACATCGCTCGATTCCGCCAGTTTGCGCGCTTGCGCATCAGCCCGCACGTTGAAGCCGATGATTACCGCGCCAGAAGCAATAGCCAGATTGACGTCCGATTCGGAAATCGCGCCGACTGCCGAATGGATGATATTGACCTTGACTTCTGCGGTGGAGAGTTTCGCCAAGGCATGCGCCAAACCCTCGTAAGAACCTTGCATATCGGCCTTGAGAATGATGGCCAGAGATTTCGCTTCCTCTCCGTCGCCCATTTTCTCGAAGATATTTTCCAGCTTCGCAGCCTGCTTGCGAGCCAAGGTAACGTCACGGAACTTGCCTTGACGGAACAAGGCGATTTCTCTCGCCTTGCGCTCGTTCGGCAACACCAGCATATCCTCGCCAGCGCCTGGCACATCGGAAAGCCCCTGTATTTCGACCGGTATAGCCGGCCCGGCACTGTCAACCGCTTTGCCGGTTTCGTCGAGCATGGCGCGCACGCGACCAAAGGCCGAACCCGCCAGCACCACATCCCCACGCTTCAACGTGCCTGACTGCACCAGGATGGTAGCCACCGGACCGCGTCCCTTGTCGAGACGAGATTCAATTACCACCCCCTTTGCCGGTGCATCGACGGGCGCTTTCAGTTCCAGCACTTCGGCCTGCAATAAAATTGCATCCAGCAACGCATCGATGCCGATGCCCTTTTTGGCGGAAACGTCGACGAACATCGCATCGCCACCCCAAGCTTCCGGCACTACACCTTCGTTGGAAATTTCCTGGCGAATTTTTTCCGGATTCGCTTCGGCTTTGTCGATCTTATTGACCGCCACCACGATCGGCACATTTGCCGCCTTGGCATGATGTATCGCCTCGCGCGTTTGCGGCATGACGCCATCATCCGCAGCAACCACCAGAATCACCAAGTCGGTCGCCTTTGCGCCGCGAGCACGCATAGCGGTAAACGCCTCATGGCCCGGTGTATCAAGGAAAGTGACCATTCCCCGGGTCGTTTCCACATGGTAAGCGCCAATATGCTGAGTAATACCCCCGGCCTCACCGTCCGCGACTTTTGTCCGCCGAATGGCATCGAGCAGCGAAGTTTTACCGTGGTCGACGTGACCCATGACGGTAACCACAGGCGCACGCGGCAACTGCACGGCTTCGGATATCTCGCCACTTTCTTCAAGATAGGATTCTGGCGTATCGATTGGCGCCGGCTTGGCGATATGGCCCAATTCTTCGACCAGAATCATCGCGGTGTCTTGATCCAGTACCTGATTGATGGTGACCATCGACCCCATCTTCATCAGCGCCTTGATCACCTCCGCCGCCTTCACCGACATCTTGTGTGCGAGATCGGCGACGCTAATGGTTTCCGGCACCAGCACTTCCCGTACCACCGCCTCAACGGGGGCTTGCGGGACATGTTCATGTTCAGATTTATGACGACCTTTCTTGCTGCGCCAACCATCGCCGCTATCGCTTCCTCCGCGCGTCTTCAGACCCGGGCGTTTACCCGCAACGGGTTCGACCTTGCCCTTTTTGGCCACGGCTTTTTCCGCTTTCGGTTTGACCGAAGGCTTGACGATTGGACGCGCCTCAGGGGCAGCAGGAACCTCAACGGGAGGCTTGACTTCAGGCGGCGCTTCTTTGGCTTGCTTGGCAGCCTCTTCGGCACGACGCCGCGCAGCTTCTCGATCTTGCTTGGCCTTGTGTTCCGCCTCTTGAATAGCGCGTAAAGCGGCATGCCGCTTGGCTTCTTGCTCCCGCGCAAGACGTTCAGCCGGACTCAAAATCGATGGTCTAACCGCTGGTGCGGAAGGCGTCGCTTCAATCGCCACCGTTTCGATTTCCACAACCGGGACGGGCGGTTCTTCAACCGCAGTGGATTCGATCTTCTCCACTTCGACTTCAACCGCCTCAGGCTCGACTGTTTCGCTGACCGGCGACTCCAGATGCACTTCTTCTGGCACTTCCGGCACAGCTTCGACAACGGCCTCAACAGCAGTCGCCTCGACCGGCGCTTCAGGCAATGCCATCTCGACTTCAGCCACCGCTTCAATTGCCATAGCTTCAATTGCCATAGCTTCAATTGCTGTCGCTTCAATTGCCACAGCTTCCGGCGAAAGCGTGATTTCCTCGACTATCGGGGCTTCAAGCACCGCTTGCTCAAGGGCAACAGCTTCATGGACAACAGCTTCATGCGCCGCTGCTTCATGGCTTGCGCCTTCGCGCTTGATCAGAACACGCTTCTTGCGCACCTCGACCTGCACCGTGCGCGTGCGCCCAGAGCTGTCAGCAGTCTTGATCTCGCTTGACTGCTTGCGCGTCAAGGTGATCTTGGTCTTCGGCTCCTGAGCGCCATGCTTGCCGCGCAAATAATCCAGCAGCAAAGACTTGTCAGACTCACTCAGCACATCACCGGTGCTGTAAACGGTTACCCCGGCAGCCTGCAACTGCTTGACCAGCAGTGCGGGATCAACCTTGAGCTCACTTGCGAACTGTTCGACGTTCATGCTTTTCCTCGTCAGGCCCCCGCCAGGATTGGCGCACGCGCTGTCATGATGAGCGCTTTGGCCCGCTCATCGTCCATGTCGACAAGCTCAATCAGCTCATCGACGGCCAGATCGGCCAGATCCTTGGCGTTAACAATGCCCTTGGCATTTAACACAGCTGCGGTATCCGCATCCATGCCCGCCACACTCATCAGATCAGCGGCAGCGCTTTCAACCGCTTCTTCACGCACAATGGCATCCGTCAACAGCGCGTCGCGAGCACGCGAACGCAGTTCATTGACGGTGTCCTCGCCGAAAGCCTCGATCTCCAGCATTTCAGCAAGAGGCACATAAGCCACCTCCTCAAGACTGGTGAAACCTTCCTCGACCAGAACCTGGGCAACATCCTCATCGACATCCAGCTTGACCATGAACATCTTGATCAGCCCGGAGGCCTCCTGTTCATGTTTATGCTCCGCTTCCTCGACAGACAGGATGTTGATCGTCCAACCGCACAAATCGGCAGCCAGGCGGACATTCTGGCCGTAGCGGCCGATCGCGACTTCGACTTGATCGGGCTCGACCACAACATCCATCGCATGTTTGTCTTCATCGACAACAATGCTGGACACCACAGCGGGCGACAAGGCATTAATCACAAACTGAGCCGGATCGGGCGACCACAGGACGATGTCCACCCGCTCTCCGTTGAGTTCATTGGTCACCGCAGTGACTCTGGAACCACGCACGCCGATGCACGTTCCCTGCGGATCGACGCGGGGATCGTTGGATTTCACCGCGATCTTCGCGCGCATCCCGGGATCACGCGCAGCCGCTTTTATCTCGACGATGCCCTCTTCAACCTCGGGTACTTCAAGTCGAAACAGTTCCATGATGAATTGCGGCGCAGTACGCGAAAGCATCAACTGTGGTCCACGTCCGCCACGTTCGGCACGCACCAGATAGGCCCGCACACGATCACCGACACGCAGATTCTCTTTCGGGATCATTTGATCTTTTTCGAGTCGCCCCTCAATACGGCCAGACTCGATCACGGCGCTACCGCGCTCCATGCGCTTGACCGTACCGGACACCAAGGCATCGTTGCGTGCCAGAAAATCAGTCAAAACTTGCTCACGCTCGGCATCGCGTATTTTCTGCAAAATCACTTGCTTGGCGGCTTGCGCACCAATTCGGCCAAAGTCGACGGCCTGAATAGGCTCTTCGATAAACTCGCCAATCTCGATGTCCGGATTGAATTCCCGGGCCTCGAAGAGCAGATATTGTCGATCCGGATTCTCCAGCCCGGCCTCATCCGGCAACACTTCCCAGCATCGAAATGCCTGGTATTCACCCGTTTTATGATCAATCTCGACACGCACGTCGGCATCTTCCTCGAATTGCTTCTTGGTGGCATGCGCCAACGCCGACTCCAATGCGCCAAAGACAACTTCTGGCGCTACATTCTTTTCACGCGCCAACGCATCCGCCAGCATCAAGATTTCCCGACTCATTGCATCCTCCGGGTCATTTTCATGGTTGAACCTCTCTCAATTCGCGCAAACTGGCACACGACCAAACTCATTTCGGGGGCTCTATCGATATTCACTTTTTCCCACGCACAGGTTTTTTTACGCGCGTATCGAACTCGGGGGCAAGACGTGCCGAATCGACATCTGCAAGCTGGATTCCGACCATTACGCCATCCACTTCCAACTGCAGCACCCCATCCTTAACGTCACCCAAAACACCGGTAAACCGTTTCCGACCCTCAAGCGGGACATGCAAACGCAGATTGGCGCGTTCACCAGCAAAGCGCTCAAAGTCGGCTAACTTGACCAATGGCCGATCCATGCCGGGCGAAGAAACCTCAAGTCGCTCGTATTCGATGTTTTCCACCAAAAACATGCGCGTTAGCTGATTACTGACTCGCGCGCAATCCTCGACAACAATGCCTTCAGGTTTGTCGATATAAAGGCGCAACAAGCCACCACCGGCGCGCTCTAAAGCAACCAGCTCGTAGCCCATACCAGCCAAAATCGGTTCAATAAGTGTCTGTAAGTCCATGATAAGAAATAAAAAATGGGCCGAAGCCCATAGAAAACTTGCTGATTATATATGAAACTAACCAGTTTCAGCTAGAAGCCAGGTTGCGTGCAACCTGGCGCAATTTTATTCCTTGCCTAGGGCGCGCTCGAAAACGATGAACTCGCCTCTTCCTTCAAGCGTAAGCGCGGCCAACCATTCGCCCGATGCGGGTAACAAAATCTGAGCCAGATAAATTCCGTTCGTGGCTGCGTCGAAATTATATTTGCTTGGCTCAGTCTGTCCTGGCCGTCCTAGCTTTAGACCTACCTTGACATCGGAAACCGACTTCCCCTGCTGGTCGCGAATATCTACCTGGACCTCACCGGGATAACCAGGTCGAAGCGCATCCAGCCCCTGTACCTCGACTTTCCAGCCCAGCTTGGCAAGCTTGTTCTCCATATTTCTAAAATGGGAAATGCTCTTGCTTGCCTCACCACCATGCGCGACCACACCGGCAAAGCCGGTGAATACCGTTTTCCCTTCAATATTGGGCAAAAACCACTGCGCCATTGAGGGTGGAATCCCTTTGCCAGCGATATAGACAAATGACCCAAGCACAATCGTGATGATCACGAAAAAACCAATCATCAGCATCGGAGCCCAATGCACTTTCTCATAAGGAGCATCTTTCGCGCCCCCGATTTGAAACAGCAATAACGCCACGGTCGGAAAAGCCACAACATGCATCGTCAAAACATCCAGGCCGGGCCAGTTGGCGACCGAATATGCCATGTAGGCAAAACTCGGCAGTCCCGCCGCGATAACCGCAGCCCAGAAATTGGACAGACGGAAAGCGCGCACCACACCGAACAAAATAACGGTCAGCAGCATCCCGCCAAAAATTGAAACAAATAAATTCATACAATCTCCACCTGAAACTTTACTCAGTGCCTGGTAAAAAAGCGCGCGGGATCGACCACAGTTTCACCGGAACCTGTTTGAATCACGAAGTCGAAATTATCGATTTGCTCGGCACGCACCTGATCAAGTTTAACGTTGGCTTGAATGATGACGCTTCTGCCATTCTTGATACTGACTTCCCGAAAGTTCCCCAGATCGAGTGCGCCTTCAGGCAAACCACGCGTATCAATGCGATAACGCTCCTCGCCGCCAGAGATATTGGTGAGGCGAATCTGATAGCGATTCCGAATTGAGCCATCAGACAAGGTAACAAATAAGGGCTGCCGAATTTGCTGAATACTGTGTTCGAAGCTGTTGCGATGCGTCATGTCGTAAAACAGATAAGCCGTCATGAGAATCAGCGAAAGACCGTAGCCCATGACTTTGAGACTCTTCCAGTGCAACTTGACCGGCGCCGGTATCGGCTTGGATAAATTCACTTCTGAATCGTAACGAACCAGACCGCGATCCCAACTCATCTTGTCCATGATCGTGTTACAGGCATCGACACAAAGACCGCATGAAATGCATTTGTATTGCAGACCATCACGGATATCGATACCGACCGGGCAAACTTGCACACATAAACCGCAGTCGACGCAATCGCCATGCCCTTGAGCCAACCGCTCATCATGCGTGCGAACTCCTTTGCGCGCTGCGATTCTGCCGCTCTGGCCCTCACCTCGCCGCTTGTCATAATGGACGGCCAGCGTTTCAGGATCATACATAACACTCTGAAAACGACCATACGGACAAATGAAAGTACAGACATGTTCACGCAACACACCCGCCGCCAAATAAGTTGTCAGCGATAGCGCCAGGATAGTGATGTAAGCGGCGGCGGCGGCCTCTCCACTGAAGAAGCTTCCCAGCATTTCCGTCGCATGCGAGAAATAAAGGACAAAGGTGAACGCGGTCCAGAAAGACACCGCAGCCCATACCAAGCGCGTGAAGCCCACTTTTAACAATTTTTCGGAGTTACTCCAGGGCTCTCTGGCCAGTTTTATCCGGCGCGGCCGTTCGCCCTGAATCCAATGTTCAATCCAGATGAAAGCATCGGTCCACAAGGTCTGAAAACAGAAATAACCGCAGAATGCACGACCCACCAGCGCCGTGGCAAAAAACAGCAATACTGCCGCCATGAACAAAAGCAAGGCTAGCCAGAAGATGTCCTGCGGAAATACAGTCAGATCAAAAATGTAATAACGCCGCCCGGGAATATCGAACAAGACCGCTTGCGACGGTGCATCAGGACGCGACCAAGGTAACCAGGGCAGAATGAAATAGACGGAAAAACCTAACCAGAGAATCGCCGATTTGAAGCGGCGAAATGCCCCCTTTACAGAACGCGGCGCTATCGGCGCGCGCTTGAAATAGAGTTCATTACCAGCTTGTTGATTGTCCACACGATCACCTGCAAGACTGCTCAGCGAAGCCGCATTGACCGCACGCTTGCTGAAAACACAAAAGAAAAACCCCGGCTTGCCGGGGCCTTCACCAATCAGGTTGGAGACCTGCCAATCTGGACGCCGACTGGATTAGCCGGCACCCAAGTTGGAAAGGATTATTTACCGCCGCCCAATTCGTGAACGTAGACCGTCAGAAGTTTAATTTGTTCAGCGCTCAAACGACCTTCCCAGGCGGGCATCACCCCCTTGTTCAATCCACCCACAATAACTTTCCTGATTGCATCGATCTTGACCGTATCATCAGGCGAACCTGGCACATCAGCCCACAGCCAGACTTGATCAGTCAGATTTGCAGAGCCGATATCCATTCGTCCTTTTGCATTGTCACCATGACAGTAATAGCAGGCACCCGCTTGTGAATGGAACAAATCCTTTCCTTTGGCGACTTTCGCAGGATCCGCCTTGCCACCGGAAAGCGAGAAGACATAATGCGCCAATTGGTCGATCTGGCCAGCTTCAAGTGATTCATTAAACGGTGGCATATAACCACGACGACCTTTGGTAAGCGTCTGATTGATTGTGGCGTAACTTCCTCCATACAACCAATCATCATCGGCCAAATTGGGGAAGAAACCGACCTTGCCTTGCCCACCAGCCTGATGGCAGGCAGCACAGTTGTCAGAAAAAACCGCTTTGCCAGCCGAAACAATGAAACTGCTCAACTCGGGATCCTTGGCAATTTCCTCATAAGGCAATCCGGCAATCTTGTCGTAGTAGGGCTTTTGAGCGATCACCGCATCTTGAGTTTCCTTCAGGAGTTTGGCTCGCGTATTCCAGTGCCAAGACTCCTCTTTACCTTCGGTATTGACATAAGTAATCGTATTCATGCCCGGCAGGAACCCCTTGCCTATTGGCCATGATGGATAAGCCAACCAGTAAGCCAAGGCAAAAACCATGGTTGCGTAAAACGTGTAGGTCCACCATACCGGCAGCGGATTGTTCAACTCCTGAAGGTCGCCGTCCCATACGTGACCCGTTGTTTGCACGCCAGTGGATTTTGCTTGGCTATGAGTGTTGTCAGCCATTGGACTTGTCCTTCACTTCGTCTTCATCGTCAAGAAATGGAATGTTTTTGTGCTCTTCCAGCTTTTCACTCCGCTTTTTGCTGCCATACACCCAAAGCACAATCGCGCAAAAGGTGACGAAAAAAATCAGCAGCCCTAGCGGCTTGGTGTTCTCTGGATGCGCAAACCAATCCATCAGCGGAATTTCACCAGATCTTCAGGTTTGATTTTGCTGAAATCAACCATCGTACCCAGCACCTGCAAATAAGCGACCATCGCATCCATTTCAGAAACGCTCGAACGATCACCGTCAAAGTTACCTTCCTGAGCCTGGGATACCAGATTCTTCAGCGCATCCGGAATATGCAATGTCTTTGCCACCGCTTCGCCAAACTGGTTGACGTTGCGTTGGTACTCAGCATCGTTCGCTGAGTAGGGCACGCCAGTCATGCGCAATGCACGCATGCGATCCCCGACATCAGATACGTCCAGCTTGGTTTCCTGCAGCCATTGATAATTCGGCATGACCGACTCGGGCACCACAGACTTGGGCTTGATCAAATGCTGGACGTGCCATTCGTTGGAATACTTTCCGCCCACTCGCGCCAAGTCAGGGCCAGTCCGCTTCGAACCCCACTGGAACGGATGGTCATACTTGGATTCCGCAGCCAGAGAGTAATGACCGTAACGTAATTGCTCATCACGGAAAGGGCGGATCATCTGGGAGTGGCAGGTATAGCAACCTTCCCGGATGTAGAGATCTCGGCCACGCTGCTCAAGCGGCGTATAGGGACGCACACCGGCTATGTTTTCCGTCGTATCTTTCAGGAAAAACAAGGGCGCAATTTCGACCAGTCCTCCGATGCTGACCGCCATCATGGTCAACACCAAAAGCAATCCGGCATTGGTTTCGATTTTTTCGTGTTTGAAATTCTTGAACATGTCCTAACCTCTTTATTCTCAGGCTGTCGCCACGGCGGAACGCGCCTGGGCAGACGCTGCATCGCGCACTCCCTGGCGAATAGTCGCGAAAACGTTGTAAGCCATGAGCAGCATTCCCGTCAGGAAGAACATGCCGCCGATTGCACGCATGGCATAGAACGGGTGCATCGCCGCAACCGACTCGACAAAGGAATACTGCAGGTTGCCAAAGTCGTCAAATGCACGCCACATCAAGCCTTGTGATATCCCTGAAATCCACATCGCGGTGATGTAAAGCAAGGTGCCAATCGTCGCCAGCCAGAAATGCGCATTGATCAGACGAACACTGAATATCTGCGTGTTCCAAAGTTTAGGAATCATGTGATACAGCGAACCGAAGGCGATCATCGCAACCCAGCCAAGCGCGCCCGAGTGGACGTGACCGACGGTCCAGTCGGTGTAATGGGACAAGGCATTGACATCTTTCAGAGACATCAGCGGGCCTTCAAAAGTGGACATGCCGTAGAAAGACAAAGCCACGATCATGAAGCGCATGATCGGATCGGTACGCAACTTGTCCCAAGCGCCAGACAAAGTCATGATGCCGTTGATCATGCCGCCCCATGAAGGCAGCAACAGCATGATGGAGAAAGTTGCCCCCAAGGTGGAAGCCCAGTCCGGCAAAGCAGTCCAGTGCAGGTGATGGGTCCCTACCCACATGTACATGAATGACAGCGCCCAAAAGTGAACGATGGACAGACGATAGGAATAGATCGGGCGACCAGCATGCTTGGGCACGAAGTAATACATCATGCCGAGGAAGGCTGCGGTGAGGAAGAAACCCACTGCATTGTGACCGTACCACCATTGCGTCATCGCATCCTGCGCGCCGGAAAACAGGCTGTATGACTTCAAGCTGAACAAGCTTACCGGCACCGCGATGTTGTTGAAGGTATGCAATAACGCAGTTACCAGGATAAACGACAGGTAGAACCAGTTCGCCACGTAAATATGCGGCTGCTTGCGCTGCATCAAAGTACCAATGAATACAGCACCATAAGCGACCCAGACAAACAGAATCAACAAATCGATCGGCCACTCCATTTCGGCGTATTCACGACCTTGGCTAAAGCCCGAAACATAAGACAGCGCCGCCAATACGATAACCGCTTGCCATCCCCAGAAGGTAAATGTCGCCAGCCCCGGCGCGAACAAGCGAGTTTGACAGGTACGTTGAACAACATAATACGAGGTAGCGAACAGGGCCGAACCACCAAAACCGAAAATCACCGCGCCTGTGTGCACCGGGCGAAAGCGGCCAAAGGAAAGATAGGGGCTATCAAAATTTAGAAACGGCCAAGCGAGTTCGGAGGCGATGTAAACCCCCGCAGACATTCCGACTACGGCCCAAACAATGGCCATCACGGAGAATTTCTTGATGATGTCGTAGTCGTACTGCTCGGTCGCAGCCACGCTGGTTGCAGACATAAAGCCTCCTAAGTTACCGCCGCCCCGGGACTATCCCGGCGGCTTAATTCAGTGCCGAAAAGCCGGCGAAAAAGACACGGGAGTATAGTGCGCGAAGCCCCTCTCCCGCAAGATTACAAAGCCACTTCAACCATTTCAACTCGCCTTCAATAACACGGAAAGATCATGCGCAATATCGGCAGCTGACATTGCATAGGGCAGATAAAGTCGCGACTGCCCCTGCTTGTCCAGCACATAACTCCCGGCGGAGTGATCGATCAAATAATCGCTCGCCCCCGCTTGGACATGCTTTCGATAAACGACCCTGAATTCCTGCGCGGCTTCAGCCACCTGCTCGGGCGTGCCGTATAAACCCAAGAAACCTGGGTGAAAATACGGCACATAAGCGCGAAGAATTTCCGGCGTATCACGCGCCGGATCAACGCTGACAAACAGTACCTGCACCTGACTTGCATCTTCGGCGCGCATTGACTTCAACGCTTGGGCCATATCCGAAAGCGTGGTTGGACAAACGTCCGGACAGTGCGTATAGCCAAAAAACAACACAACAAGTTTGCCTTTGAACGACTCCAACGTGACCGAGCGACCAGTGTGATCGGTCAATGCCAGACGGCGCTTTTCCGGAACGGGTGCGAACAATAACGCCGACGAACTTGAAATATCCGTACCCTTGAAGTCCAACCTCGCTTCGGCGCCGCAACCTACCGCCAACGACACCATAAGGAGAAGACCAAAGCGGCCCAACAGCATATTCAAGCAGGAAGCGCGGCGACGGGAAGATCAGCCAGGCGATACTTTCCAGTCAATACCGCCTTGGCCAGTTCCTCCAGGTTCATCTCGTTGAGTAGTGCAAGAATCTTCTTCTTCACTGGAATCCACTTGAAGTGCATCGGACAGGCCGTTGCATCAGAGCACTCTTTCAAACCCAGAATACAACTCTTGGTGAAATCCGGCCCTTCAGTCAACAGCAAGACTTGCATCAAAGTAGTTCGGTGCATGCCTTCACGCAAACAGAAGCCGCCAAGACGGCCGCGAAAAGAGTCAAGCACGCCTTGCTTGCACAAGTTTTGCAGAATCTTTGCCAGATAAGCGGCTGGCACATTCAACCGACTGGCGATATCACGGTTGAGCACCGGTTCGCCGACCGGCTGCGTAGCAATGTAAATCAAGGCCTGCACGGCATATTGACTGGTGCGGGATAAAACCATATCTCACTCCACTAGAGGTTTTTATCTGAAATCGACGCCGCGATAATCGCACAAAACAACAGAGATTCGGACATGCAGGTAGTAAATTAAGAATGCCCGACAACTTTTTGCAACACCCTGAGACAGCCGGAAAATGTAGCTAACCCGGATATTTCATCAATTCGCGTGATGATCGTGCTGGCCATTGTTTGTAATGGAATTTTGCGAAGGAGTGACATAGTTGTTCATACACCCAACTGAGCGGTGTCGTTGACGCTTTGGCGGCTTACGAATCCGGCTGGCCCCTTACGGGTGGAGGAAAACTTTCCAGTGCGGACAAGAGGCCCGTGAGGGCGCGCGAAAATTCATGCAATATCCGGGCTAAATCAGCAAAGCGGCGAGTTTTTTCGGCGCAATCAACGCCGACATCAAACCTGCGTCGGGCTGATCGGAATGCGGCAACTCGGCCAGCATCGGACAAGGCAAGCGCGTTCTCAATGCCGCAATATTCTCTTCCGGGGCCCGCATTTCCGGATCGATCCTATTTGCCACCCAGCCGACCAGTTCGAGGCCGCGTTGCGCAATCGCTTCTGCCGTCAATAACGCATGATTGATACATCCCAGACGCATACCGACCACCAGAATAATCGGCAAACCGAGGTATCGGGCCAGATCGGCGCTGTCCTTGGTCGGCGACAGCGGCACCTTGAAGCCGCCGGCGCCCTCGACAATCACCACATCGGCCAGCGCCGCCAGATGTTCATAGGCATCGCGAATGCGCGGCAGTTCTATCGACACACCTTGATAATCCGCCGCGATATGCGGCGCGACAGGGGTTCGCAAGAGATAGGGATTCACCCAGGCCGAATCGGCGACAAAAGACGACGCAGCGCACAGCTGGCGCACATCCTCATTGCCCCAAACACCTTCGATTAGCTCTGCTCCGGCGGCTACCGGCTTCATGCCGATCACACGCTGGCCAAGTCCGGCGTAAGCATGCAGCAACGCCGCGCTGACCAAGGTCTTGCCGACCCCGGTATCGGTGCCGGTGACAAAGAATCCATGCGTGCTCATCGAGATAAACGATTACGCCGAAACTCGATGATCTGGCGACCATCTTCGATCGTTCGCGCCGGTTCGGCCCAGGCATGGCCGTAGACCACCTCGTATGTCGCCGGTAAACGACCGTCTTGACGATACTTTTCATAGTTACGTGACAAAGCGCGCCACGCCGACTTGCCCATCAAACCTTGCCGCCGCCCTTCCAGCACGGTATGCGCGCCAATCGCCTTGAGGTCGCGCAACAAGGCGGGAAGATCGGCGTAGGTCAGGGTGATCTGCTCCATTTCCATCACCGGATTGCTGAAACCGGCATGCACCAGCGCATCACCCACATCGTGCATGTCGATGAATCGATTCACATGTTGATAGCCATCCAGTCCGGCCGAAGCCTCGCGGAGTTCGCGCAAGGTATCCGGACCAAAGCTGGCGAAGATGAACAAGCCGCCCGGCTTCAGCACGCGATGCATTTCCTTGAAACTGGCTTGCAATCCGACGATACCGCCCCCGACCCATTGCAGCGCAAGATTGGACCAAGCCATGTCGAGACTGGCGCGCGCCAGCGGCAGATGTTCGATATCACCGCACAGTGGCGCGTAATTCGGAATGTTCGAAAAAAAACGCGAACGTAATTGCGCCCAAGCGCCGCCGCGAAGTCGAGCCGCCGCCTGATGCAGCATCGCCTCGGCCAGATCGAGTCCAATGATGTTGGTGAGGGGAAAACGCGCGCGCAGCAAACTGGCGCCGAATCCGGTACCACAGCCCGCATCCAGAATTCGTTGCGGCGCGATTTTGACCCCATCCAGATGATCGTCGAGTCGGCGCGCGATTTCCTGCTGCAGGAAGGCGGCTTCATCGTAGTGCGCCGCAGCCTGCTCGAACGAACGCTTGATCGCCCGCTTGATGGTTGAACTCATGCCTTCATGCATGCAAAAACCGCCTTAACTCGGAAACGAACCAATCGGGATGCGAAAGGAACGGCGCATGCGCCGCGTGTTCATGCACAGCCAACCGTGCGTCCGGCAAGTTCTCCGCCAGCCAGCGCGCCGCATCCAACGGACAAAGCGAGTCATAAGCGCCATGCACCACCAATACGGGACAAACAACTTGTTTGACAGCCGCGCGCAAGTCAACCGCGCGCAGTAGTTCCAACCCCGCCGCCAAGGTTTCGTGAGCGGGCTCACCGCGTTGCAATACGCTGCCGCGCAAACGCTCGATGACCGAGCGGGCCCGTTCGCCGCCGCGCGCCTGCAACGCCAGAAAGCGCAGCAGAGTCGCTTGATAATCCTGGCTTAGCGAGCGCGCGAATTCGGCAAGCACCTCTGGCGTCAAACCGAATGCCCAATCCGGTCGATTGACGAAAACCGGATTGGTCGCCAGCAGAATCAGCCGCGCGACCTTATGCGGATGCCGCGCCGCCAAGGCCAGCGCAACCATGCCGCCGAGCGACCAGCCGCAGACATTGGCGGCATCGGGCAAGCGCTTCGCCAGCGCATCCGCCAATGCTTCGGCGGTATATGGCCGGATCATTGGCGTGCCGCCATAACCAGGTAAATCTGGCGCAACCCCGGCAAAAGTCGACGCGCATTCCAACCAGATGCCACCGTGCAAACCCCAGCCGTGTAGAAAAATCACCGGCGGTGGTGTCATGTTTGTGCCAACTCACGCAACGCCATGACCAGCGCATCGACATCCGCCTCGGCATGCGCGGCGGAAAGCGAAATCCGCAAGCGCGCCTCGCCATGCGGCACGGTTGGTGGACGAATCGCGGGCAACAGCATGCCGCGCGCGCGCAAAGCGTCGGACAAGCGCAACGCCTCGACATTGCCGCCCACCAATAAAGGTTGAATCGGCGTGTTGGAAGGCATCAGCGGCCAAGGCAAATCGGCCATCGCCATTTTCAAACGTGCAATCAACCCGTCCAGATGCGCGCGCCGCCAGGCATCGGCGGCAATCACCCGCAAACTCGCGCTCACCGCCGCAGCCAGTAACGGTGGCTGCGCGGTGGTAAAAATATAAGTGCGCGCCTTGTTCACCAGCCATTCGACCAGCGCCGCCGAACCGGCGACAAACGCTCCGGCGACGCCCGCCGCCTTGCCCAAAGTGGCAAGGTAAATCAAACGACCATCCGAAGCGTCATCGAGCAACGCCAAAGCGCCCTGCCCGCGCTCGCCCAATACCCCGAAGCCATGCGCATCGTCGAGATACAGCCAGGCATCGTAGCGGCGCGCCAACGCCAGCAATTCAGCCAGCGGCGCCAGATCGCCATCCATGCTGAACACGGTATCGCTGGCAATCAACTTCACCTTTGCTTTGCTCGTCGCCAGACGTTGCTCCAACACGCCCAGATCGAGATGCGGATAACGCGTCAACTTCGCCCGCGACAGCAACGCCGCATCGACCAAAGAAGCATGATTCAACTTGTCCTCGAATACCTCGCCGTAACGATCCAGCAACGCCGGCAGCACGCCCAAACTGGCCATGTAACCGGTGGAGAACAGCAACGCGGCGGGCAGGCCGACGAATTCGGCCAGTTCTGTTTCCAGTTGATCATGCAAACGATGATGGCCGGTGAGCAGATGTGCCGCGCCGGCGCCAACGCCATAACTTGCCGCCGCGTTCCGAGCCGCCTCGGCAATAGCCGGATGGTTCGCCAGACCAAGATAATCGTTACTGGAAAACGATAAATACGGTTTGTCGTCCAACCTCACCCGCACGCCCTGCGGACCGTCCAATACCCGACGCACCCGACGCAAGGCGAGGGAATCGAGTTCGGACAAGGCGGCGGGAAGTTGTTCGGGGGTCATCAAGAATTACGCATCATCCAAGGTGGTTATCCGCCATAGCCCGGATGTTTCATGTGTTCACGCGATGATCGCTTGAGGATTCATGAAATATCCGTGATAGACACCCGTCATTCCCGCGCATGCTGAAATGACGGAAAACTTGACGAAAGTACGCTTCAAGTTTGGAGTGGGATCAATCCGTTTCAGTTAATGCCCTGCACAACGACGCCCCTGCACCGGCTCGGTTTTCAAGCCCAATTTGTTGAACAAGGCCGTATCGGCGCTGACATCCGGGTTGCCGGTAGTAAGCAGTTTATCGCCGTAGAAAATGGAATTGGCGCCGGCCAGGAAACACAGCGACTGCATCCCTTCGCCCAACGCTTGACGGCCAGCCGACAAGCGCACATGCGATGCCGGCATGGTGATGCGCGCCACCGCGATGGTGCGGACAAACTCGAATGGATCGAGATCACCACCTTGTTCGACAATTGCCGCCAGCGGCGTGCCAGGCACTTTCACCAGCATGTTGATCGGCACCGATTCCGGCTGCGGATCAAGATTTGCCAACTCCAGAACCAGACCCGCACGCACTCGACGCGATTCACCCATACCAACGATGCCGCCGCAGCAGACATGAATACCGGCGTCGCGCACCTGCGCCAATGTATCGAGGCGATCATTGTGTGTGTGGGTGGTGATGACCTGGCCGTAGAACTCGGAAGCGGTGTCCAGATTGTGGTTGTAGTAATCCAGCCCGGCGTCCTTCAACTGCTCGGCCTGGCCAGGTTTCAACATACCCAGCGTGACACAGGTCTCCAATCCCAGCGCCTTCACCTCGCGCACCATTTCGGTCACCGCGCCGAGATCCTTTTCCTTCGGACCGCGCCAGGCCGCGCCCATGCAGAAGCGGGTCGCGCCCGCCTCTTTGGCCGCTTTGGCGGTAGCGACGACTTCCGCGATAGAGAGCAGCTTTTCCCGTTCCAGACCGGTATCGTGGTGCGCCGATTGCGAGCAATAGCCGCAGTCCTCTGAGCATCCGCCGGTCTTGATCGACAACAGCGTCGAAAGCTGTACCGCGTTGGCATCGAAGTTCGCTCGATGCACGCTTTGCGCCTGGAACATCAGATCATTGAACGGCAGCGCATAAAGCGCCTCTACTTCGGCCAACGACCAGTGTTTTTGGGTAGCCGATGCCATCACCGGTTGCGTCATATCGTTCATCAGTGCGCTTCCTTTTCCACTTCAATATCGTGCCAATTTTCCTTGCCGGCTTTCCACACATCGTAAAGCGCCCAAGGAATCAGGCTCAGCAACATCAACGCCCAGACACCGGCCCACCCGGTCGGCAACTGCGCCAGATCATTGGACAGCACGGTCAACGTACCGACCACGGCGTAATAACGATAACCAGCCCACTTGTTGTAGTGCCGCACGGTGAGATCGGGGTGGTGCGCAATCGATGCATAGACGAAGATGGAGGCCGCCAGCCAGATCATGATCGGTGGCAACGACATCGCCATCGGCAGAAATGCCAGTTTCTTGTCGGCCAGCAAATTACCGAGACCGAACAAACTGGCCGACAGAACCGTGGTTGCAACCGCGAGCAAATTGAACAAACGCGCGCTCAACTTGCAAGAAGCGGCTGAAATGAAATTTTTATCGGACATTAACGAATCCAAGGAACCGGCAAAAAGAGCCGGGATGGTGGAGGACGGGCCCAACCTTGTCAAACAAGCGTCAATCAATATTGAACAAGTGCGTAAATTTTGCACAATCACACCTACCGCAAGCCTGTTTCCTGTGCGGCGGACGCGTCGTCGGCAAACTACTCTGCCCAGGTTGCAATGCCGATTTACCCCGCCTCCCTGACGCTTGCTGCCCGCAATGCAGCCTGCCTTCACCAGGCGGCGAAATCTGCGGCGCATGCCTCACACATCCGCCGGCATTCGCGCGCACGCTGGCGGTCTATGCGTACGCCTTCCCGCTCGACGCCTTGGTACAGCAGTGCAAATACGCCGGCGCCACCAGCCTGACTGCATTCTTTGCCGAGCAAATGGCGCTCCGAGTTACGCCTGAAAGTCGCCTCGACTTCCTGCTGCCGATGCCCTTGCACCCGACCCGACTGGCGCATCGCGGTTTCAATCAGGCCGCCGAAATCGCCCGCCGTTTATCCCCGCTGGTCGGCATTCCCTGGCGGCCTGACGCCTGCCAACGCCTGCGCGATACGCCCGCGCAAGCCGGGCTTGACCTGAAAACCCGGCAACGCAACCTGCGCGGCGCATTCGCCTGCGACCTCGACCTGGGTGGCAAGCGCGTCGCCCTGATCGACGACGTCATGACCAGCGGCAGCAGCCTCAACGAACTGGCAGGCATGGTGCGCAAAGCCGGTGCGGTAGAAATTCAAGCCTGGGTGTTGGCGCGCACACTTTGATTTCACCAGCGGCGCTGATAAAACCTCGACATGAGTTCCGATTCTCCCCTTCAGCGCGTCGTCAAAGTCCGCCGCGATTACAACACCTGGGTCGCCAACGAGACGCTGGAAGACTACGCGCTCCGTTTCACGCCACGCAGCTACCGCAAATGGTCGGAAGGCCGTGTCGCCAATACCGCGTTCGGCGCGGCGGCGTTTCTGGTGCTGGAAGCGGTGGGCGCGACGTTGCTGGTGCAATACGGCTTCGTCAACGCCGCCTGGGCGATTCTGGCCACCGGCCTGATCATCTTCCTCGCCGGTCTGCCGGTCAGCATCTATGCCGCGCGTTATGGGCTGGACATGGATTTGCTGACCCGCGGTGCCGGTTTCGGCTATCTCGGTTCCACCCTCACCTCGTTGATTTATGCCTCGTTCACCTTCATCTTCTTTGCGCTGGAAGCGGCGATCATGGCCTACGCGCTGGAACTGGCGTTCGACATTCCGCCAGCCTGGGGCTATCTGATCTGCGCGCTGGTGGTGATTCCGCTGGTGACGCACGGTGTCAGCGTCATCAGCCGGGTGCAGACGCTAACCCAGCCGATCTGGTTGATCATGCTGATCACACCCTATCTGTTCGTGCTCTGGCAGGAGCCGCAGGCGTTTGCCGGTTTGACCGACTATGCCGGCCGCGCGGCGCACAGCGGCTTCGACATCCAGTTGTTCGGCGC
>JFJP01005873.1_pt1 | contig 26019 bp, 21 predicted proteins | sample 431651 | NCBI WGS metagenome assembly JFJP01 (sample SAMN02602958, study PRJNA72255) | Microbial mat metagenome, whole genome shotgun sequencing project. | biome: fresh water; feature: sink hole; material: water; isolation source: purple microbial (photo- and chemosynthetic) mats found in...
CTGCCGGGCCGGCTGGAGGCTTCGCGTGTGGCCGAGGTGCGGGCGCGGGCGGCCGGCATTCTGCAGCAGCGCGTGTTCCGCGAGGGCAGCGACGTGAAGGCCGGTCAGCTGTTGTTCCGCATCGATCCAGCCCCCTACGCGGCCGCGGTGCAAAGCGCCGAAGCCTCGGTGGCGCGCGCGCAGGCCAGCCGCACGCAGGCCACCGCGCTGGCCACCCGCTACCAGCCCTTGCTGGCCGAGAACGCCATCAGCCAGCAGGAATACGCCAACGCCGTGGCCGCCCAACAGGCGGCCGAGGCCGATGTGGCCGTGGCCCAGGCGGCGCTGCAGACGGCGCGCATCAACCTCGGTTACGCCAGCGTCACCGCGCCGATTGCCGGGCGCATCGGCCGCTCGCTGGTCACTGAGGGTGCGCTGGTTGGCCAGGGCCAGGCCACGGCGCTGGCGGTGATTCAGCAGGTGGACCCGCTGTTTGTGAACTTCACCCAGTCGGCAGCGGAGGTTTTGCGCCTGCGGCGCTCGCTGGAAGCGGGGCAACTCAAGGGCGCTGGTGCCGGCGCGGCGAGTGTGCGTGTGGTGCTGGAGGATGGCAGCGCATACGGACTGCCCGGCAAGCTGCTGTTCTCCGATCTCACGGTCGATCCCGCCACCAGCCAGATCACGCTGCGCGCCGAGGTGCCCAACCCGGACGGCGCGTTGCTGCCCGGCCTGTATGTGCGGGTGCGTCTGGAGCAGGCCACCGCGCGTGACGCCATCACCCTGCCGCAGCAGGCGGTGACGCGCTCGGCCCAGGGCGACACGGTGATGGTGGTGGACAGCGAGGGCAAGGTGGCGCCGAGGCCGGTGAAGGTGGGTGGCCAGCAGAACGGGCAGTGGGTGGTGCTGGACGGTCTGAAGGCCGGCGAGCAGGTCATGGTGGACGGCTTTCAGAAGCTGCGCGGCGGTGCGCCGGTGAAGCCGGTGCCGTGGACGCCGCCGGGCGAGCGCAAGGCCGCCGCGCCCAAGTCCGAAGCCAAGTAAGGGCCGCACAGCATGGCTCAGTTTTTCATCAACCGGCCCATCTTCGCGTGGGTGATCGCGTTGTTTGTGATGGTGCTCGGCGTGGTGTCCATCACCCAGCTGCCGGTGTCCCAATACCCGCCGGTGGCGCCGCCGTCCATCGTGGTGTCGGCCGCCTACCCCGGCGCCTCGGCCACGACGCTGGAGAACAGCGTGTTGTCGGTGATCGAGCAGGAAATGAACGGCTCGCCGGGCCTGATCTACATGGAAGCGGTGGCCCAGGCCAACGGCACCGGCAACCTCACGCTGAGCTTTGAGCCGGGCACCGACCCCGATCTGGCGCAGGTCGATGTGCAGAACCGGCTCGCCCGGGCCACGCCGCGCCTGCCGCAGGCCGTGATCCAGCAAGGTGTGCGGGTCGACAAATCGCGCGGCAACTTCCTGATGTTCGTCATGCTGTCGTCCACCGACGGCAAGCTGGAGCCGGTGGCGCTGGGCGATTACGCCTCGCGCAGCATCGTGCCCGAGCTGCAGCGCGTGCCGGGCGTGGGCCAGGTGCAGCTGTTTGGCACCGAGCGCGCGATGCGGATCTGGGTCGATCCGGCCAAGCTGATCGGCTTCAACCTGAGTTCGGCCGACGTGACCGCGGCCATCCGCGCGCAGAACGCCCAGGTGTCGGCCGGCGAGATTGGTGCCCTGCCCAACCTGGCGGGCCAGGGCATTGCCGCCACCGTCATCGTCAACGGCCAGCTGTCCACCGTGGAGCAGTTTGGCAATGTGGTGCTGCGCGCGCTGCCCGACGGCGCCACCGTGCGCCTGAAAGACGTGGCCCGCATCGAGCTCGGCGCCCAGGCGTATGCCACCTCGGCCCGGCTCAACGGCCAGCCAGCCACCGGCATCGGCATCCAGCTCTCGCCCGAGGGCAACGCGCTGGCCACCGCCCGTGCGGTGCGCGACAAGATGGCTGAGCTGGAGCGCTTCTTCCCGCAGGGCGTGGGCTATGCGGTGCCGTTTGACAGCTCCCGCTTCGTCAGCATTTCCATCCAGCAGGTGGCGATCACGCTGCTGGAAGCGGTGGGCCTGGTGTTCCTGGTGATGTTCCTGTTTCTGCAGAACATCCGCTACACCTTCATTCCCACCATCGTGGTGCCGATCGCTCTGCTCGGCACGTTTGCCACGCTGCTGGCCATGGGGTTCTCCATCAACGTGCTCACCATGTTCGGCATGGTGCTGGTGATCGGCATCGTGGTGGACGATGCCATCGTCGTGGTGGAAAACGTCGAACGCATCATGAGCGAAGAAGGCCTCTCGCCGCGAGAGGCCACCAAGAAGGCCATGAGCCAGATCTCTGGCGCCATCATCGGCATGACGCTGGTGCTGATCGCGGTGTTCGTGCCGCTGGCCTTCTTCAGCGGTGCCATCGGCAACATCTACCGGCAGTTTGCGGCGGTGATGGGGGTGTCCATCACCTTCTCGGCGTTCTTTGCGCTTTCCCTCACGCCCGCGCTGTGCGCCACGCTGCTCAAGCCGGTGCCAGCGGGGCACCACCTGGAAAAGAAGGGCTTCTTCGGCTGGTTCAACCGGGGGTTCAAACGCACCGCCGTGGGCTATGAACGCGGTGTGGCGGCGCTGCTGCCGCGCGCCGGGCGCACCATGGTGGTGTACGTCGCCATCGTGGCGGCGGCGGTGCTGGTCTACAACCGGCTGCCCACTTCGTTCCTGCCCAACGAGGACCAGGGCAACCTGCTGATCAACGTGCAGCTGCCGCCGGGCGCCACCCAGGAGCGCACCCGCGCCGTGATGGAACAGGTGGAAGACTTCATGCTGAAGCAGCCCGAGGTGCAGAGCATGGTCGGCGTGCTCGGCTTCAGCTTTTCTGGCCAGGGGCAGAACGCCGCGCTGGTGTTCGTCACCCTCAAAGACTGGGCCGAGCGCACCGAGCCCGGCAGTTCGGCCGAGGCGGTGGCGGGTCGGGCGTTTGGCGCGCTCTCGGGCATTCGCGATGCGTTCATCCTGCCGTTGAGCCCGCCACCGATCCGCGAGCTGGGCAACTCCTCTGGTTTCAGCTTCCGCCTGCAGGACCGCGCCGGCCTGGGGCGCGAGGCCCTGCTGGCCGCGCGGGGGCAGCTGCTGGGCATGGCATCGCAAAGCAAGATCATCACCGGCGTGCGGCCGGACGGCCTGGAAGACGCGCCGCAGCTGCAGCTGGACATTGACCGCGACCGGGCCAATGCTTTGGGCGTGGGATTTGACGCCATCAACAGCGCGGTGGCCACCGCGCTGGGCTCCAGCTATGTCAATGACTTCCCCAACAGCGGCCGGTTGCAGCGCGTCGTGGTACAGGCCGATGCCGCCGCGCGCATGCAGCCCGACGACCTGCTGCGCCTGAACGTGCTCAACAACCAGGGCAAGGCGGTGCCGCTGTCGGCCTTTGCCAGCACGCGCTGGGCCAATGGCGCGATGCAGACGGTGCGCTACAACGGCTACCCCGCCATGCGCATCAGCGGCAGCGCAGCGCCCGGCTTCAGCACCGGCGACGCGCTGCTGGAGATGGAGCGTCTGGCCGGCCAGCTGCCCGCCGGCTTCGGCTTCGAATGGTCCGGCCAGTCGCGCGAAGAAAAGCTGGCCGGCGCCCAGGCCATGGTGCTGTATGCGTTTGCCATCCTGGCGGTGTTCCTGTGCCTGGCCGCGCTCTATGAAAGCTGGACCGTGCCGCTGGCCGTGATCCTGGTGGTGCCGCTGGGGGTGCTTGGCGTGTTGCTGGCCACGTTGCTCAGGGCGTATTCCAACGACGTTTACTTTCAGGTGGGGTTGGTCACCATCATTGGCCTGTCGGCGAAAAACGCGATTCTGATCATCGAGTTTGCCAAGGACCTGCAGGCGCAGGGCAAGACCGCAGTGGAGGCTGCGCTGGCTGCTGCGCATCTGCGTTTTCGCCCCATCATCATGACCTCGATGGCCTTTGCCTTGGGCGTGTTGCCGCTGGTGCTCGCCACCGGCGCGGGCTCGGCCAGCCAGCGCGCCATCGGCACCGGCGTGTTGGGCGGCATGATCACCGGCACCGTGCTGGCGGTGATCTTCGTGCCGGTGTTTTTTGTGGTGGTGCGCACGCTGTTCAAGGGCGGCGAGCGTCAGCCGCAGCCAGACGCCGAGGCGGCTGCCAAACATGGGTAACCGCCTGCCACGCTTCTCCCGCGTCGTGGCGCTGTGCGCCAAGCCAGTTGGAATTCAGGACATGACCTTTCCCCAAAACCTGCGCCCTGTCGCCCTCAGCCTGTTGAGCCTGGCGCTCGCGGGCTGCTCGCTCATTCCGGTCAACGAACGGCCACCTTTGCCTGTGCCTGCGAGCTTCCCGGGTCAAGCTGCAGACCAGGCGGCGGGCCAGCCGGTGGCAGCAATGCGCTGGCAGGAATTCGTGGCCGACGCCCGCCTGCGCGAGCTGATCGATCTGGCGCTGGCCAACAACCGCGACCTTCGCCTGGCCACGCTCAACATGGAGCAGGTGCGCGCGCAGTACCAGATCCGCCGCGCCGACCAGTTCCCCACGCTCAACCTGGGCGCCAGCGGCAGCCGCCAACCCACCTCAAGCGGTGGCAGCAGCACCAGCTACAGCGTGGGTCTGAGCCTGAGCAGCTGGGAGATCGATTTCTTTGGCCGCGTCGCCAGCCTCAAGGAGGCCGCGCTGGCGCAGTACCTCGCCAGCGAGGAGGCGCAGCGCGCCGCGCAGACCAGCCTGGTCGCGGCGGTGGCCAGCACCTGGCTCAGCCTGCAGGCCAATGACGATCTGCTGGCTCTGACCCGGCGCACCCTGGCCACCCGGCAAGACTCGTTGCGCCTGATTCAGCTGCGTTTTGACAACGGTGCCAGTTCTGCGCTGGATCTTCGCCAGGCCGAGTCGCTCACGGCAGCGGCCCAGGCAGCGCTGGCGCAGCAGCAGCGGCTGCGCGCGCTCGATCTGAACGCGCTGACCCTGCTGGTGGGGCAGGCCGTGCCCGATGCCCTGGTGGCCCCACAAACCGCTCCCGCGCCGCCGCTGTTTAGCGCGGTGCCGGCGGGCTTGCCCTCCGACTTGCTGACCCGGCGGGCCGATATCCGCCAGGCCGAGCAGCAGCTGGCGGCCGCCAACGCCAGCATTGGCGCCGCGCGCGCCGCCTTTTTCCCGCGCATCTCGCTCACCGCCGGTTTTGGCTCGGTGAGCAACGAGCTCTCCGGTCTGTTCAAAGACGGCTCCTGGGGTTTCTCGCTGTCACCGCAGGCGCTGCTGCCTGTCTTTGACGCTGGCCGCAACCAGGCCAATCTGGACGCCGCGCAGGCCGCTCGCGCCATCGCGGTGGCCCAGTACGAAAAGGCCATCCAGACCGCCTTTCGCGAGGTGGCCGATGCGCTGGCGGGTCGCGCCAAGCTGGGGGAGCAGGTGCGTGCGCTGCAGGCGCAGGCCACGGCCGAGTCCGAGCGTTTCCGCCTGAGTGAGCTGCGCTACCGCAATGGCGTGGCGAGTTTTCTCGACGTGCTCGATGCCCAGCGCTCGCTGTTTGCCACCCAGCAGGCCTTGGCGCTCAGCCAGCTGGCTTTGCAGCAGAACCAGGTGGCGCTGTACCGGGCGCTGGGGGGTGGCTGGGGGGAGTGATATCACCCCCACGCTCCACCGCTGCGCGGGTCGCTTCCCCCCGAGGGGGCTGGGCCTGCCTTGGGGCGGCCCGGCGGCTGGCCCGTTTCCCCCGCGCTGCGCTGCTGCGCGGGTGGCTTGCGGTCAGGCGGGCAGATCGTAAAAGCGCTGGATGGTGGTCCAGGCGGTTGCCGGGTCGTCGGCATAGCTGAACAGCTGGAGGTCTTCCGCTGAAATGGTGCCTTCCTCGACCAGCGCATCCAGGTTGAGCAGGCGTTTCCAGTAGCCGCTGCCAAACAACACGATGGGCAGCGGCTTGGCCTTCTTGCACTGCACCAGGGTGATCACCTCGAACAGCTCGTCCAGCGTGCCGAAGCCACCGGGAAACGCCACCAGGGCCTTGGCGCGCATCATGAAGTGCATCTTGCGCAGCGCGAAGTAGTGGAACTTGAAGCTCAGTTCGGGCGAGATGAAGCGGTTGCCCTCCTGCTCGTGGGGCAGGGCGATGTTCAGCCCCACGTTGAGGGCGCCCTCATCGTGCGCGCCGCGGTTGGCCGCTTCCATGATGCCCGGGCCGCCGCCGGTGCAGATGTAGAGCTGGTCTTCTTGGGGGCAGCGCTGGCTGTAGCGCGCCACGGTGCGCGCGAATTGGCGCGCATGCTCGTAGTACGGTGCGTTGCGCAGCAGGGTTTGGGCGCGCGCCACTGCCTGTGCGTCGCCCTGGGCTTCGGCCTCGGCCAGCAAAGTTTGTGCCTCCTGGGTGTCGCGAAAGCGCGCGCTGCCGAACACCACGACGGTGTTTTCGATTCCCAGATCTTGCTGGGCCAGATCGGGCTTGAGCATTTCAAGCTGGAAGCGTATGCCCCGCGTTTCGCGCCGCAGCAGGAATTCGGGGTCGGCAAACGCAAGGCGGTAGGCATCGGCTTGGAGCGCGTTGCCGTTGCTGGCGTGGGCTTGCAGCTCGGCCCAGGCATCGGCCAGGCGGCGCTCGGTGATGTGCTGGGTCAGGTGTTCGGTGCTTGGCAAGGAAGTCTCCAGAAAGGGTGGTTTTAGCAGGTCAACGGTCCGCGCGATCCGCGCCGGGCGGTGGGCTTTCACGCACAACGCAAAAAGGCTCCCGAGGGAGCCTTTTGGAGGTTTTAGGCAGGCAGAACAGCCTCAGACCCGTTTGCGGTACTCGCCGGTGCGGGTGTCCACCTCGATTTTGTCGCCCTGGGCCACAAACAGTGGCACCGAGACTTCGAAGCCGGTGGCGATCTTGGCCGGCTTGAGCACCTTGCCGGACGTGTCGCCCTTGACGGCGGGTTCCGTCCAGGTGATTTCGCGCTCCACGCTGGTGGGCAGTTCGACCGAAATGGCCTTGCCGTCGTAGAACACCACTTCCACCGTCATGCCGTCTTCCAGGTAGTTCAGCGCGTCGCCCATGTTTTCGGCTTCGACTTCGTACTGGTTGTAATCAGCGTCCATGCAGACGTACATCGGGTCGGCGAAGTAGGAGTAGGTGCACTCCTTCTTCTCCAGAATGATCTGGTCCATTTTGTCGTCGGCCTTGCAGACGACTTCGGTGGCCATGTTGTTGAGCAGGGCCTTGAGTTTGAGGCGGACCGTGGCCGCGCCACGGCCGCCGCGGCTGTACTCGGTCTTCAACACGATCATGGGGTCTTTGCCGTGCATGATCACATTGCCGGCGCGCAGTTCTTGGGCGATCTTCATAAACATTCCAACGGTTGGGCCGCAGGTTCCGGCAGGGCTGAAGTGCCCGGGAACGGTGCTGGTGGCTGCGATCTGTGCGGCAAGGCAGAAGGCGGGCGGGGCAGGCCTGCTGGCCTGTGGTGGGCAGCCGGTGATCCGCAAAGCCCTGAATTTTATCGCCTTTCGGTGACAAAGCCGATCAGCTGCTGGCTCAGGTCGGCCTGGGCCAGCAGGCGCTCGCGCGCAGCCTGCACACAGTCGCGCCAGTCCTTCACCGTCTGCCAGCCCGGCCACACCCGGCCAGCGGCCGGGCCGATGCCGTTCCACTGGTGGTGAAAACGGCGCAGCGAGGCCGGCGCCTGAAGCCAGTCCAGAAAGGCTTCGAGCTTGGCGTGGTGGGCGTCGTCGTGCTGGGGGTAAATCTGCCAGACGAACGGCTGGCCAGCCCAGATGGCGCGCACCAGCGAGTCTTCACCGCGCACGAAGTTGAGCTGGCAGGCCCACAGCAGGTGGTCGAATTCGCGCTGCGGCAGCGGCTTCAGTGCGTGGATTTGGATGGCTGGGTCGGTTGGTGCCAGCGCAGCCACCGCCTGCGCCGCGCGGCCCGGGGTCACCAGCCACTGGCAGGACGGATCGTCTTGCGCGACCTCTCGCATGAGCTGTTCCAGCACCCGCGGTTCGTAGCAGAACAGAGCGACTCGGCGCGCCTGCAGCTCGTGCAGACCTTGTGCCTGGCACCAGGCCTGCGCATCAAAAGCCGCCTGGCGCGCGGCCAGGTCGGGCTCGCGCAGCAGACCACCGGTGGCCGGGGTGAAGCCGGGGTAAAAAAACCATTTGCTCAGGCCTCGAAGCGGCCCGCCCGTGACCAGCGAAGGCAGGCGGTGGCAGCGCTCCACCCAGGCCTCTGCGCTCAGGTACTCCAGGTTGATCCACACCGGCGCCGCGCCGCCGCGGGCCATGTGCTCGGCCAGTCGCGCCGCACATTCGGGCGCCGGATCGCAGCCGAAGGCCTCGATCCACACCTCGCCCGGCGTCCAGTCGGCCAGCGCATCCGTGGGCAGCGGGTCGCGCCAGTGCCGCACCTGCACACAGGGGACTTCTCCCTCCAGTGCCCCGGGCGCCATCCAGCGCAGGGGCTCTGGCTGGTCGATCCACAACCGCACCCGCTGGCCCCGCGCTGCCAGGTCGGCGCTGAGGCGCCAGCACACGCCGATGTCGCCCAGGTTGTCGACCACGCGGCAAAAAATGTCCCAGTGCAAGGCGGGCAGGTGAGGGTTGCAAGCGCTGGTCATGGGCGAATGATGCCGCAGCCAGGACCCTGTCGGGCTTGGGGCGCCGATCAGCGAAAACCGAAGGTTTCATCAAAAATGGCCCCAGCGAGGTCAGTTTTTGCCCGATTCACCGCCCCATAGCCCGGCTATGGGGCAAGAAGCAGGGAAAAAATGGACCGCTGCGGCCGATTTGTAGCCGGCGCTCCCCAAGTCCGACAGGCTCCTCGCGCCGCCACAATACGGGTCATGGAACCTGGTTTCTCCGATCAACTGCTGAGCGAAGTGACTGCCTTGCCCGGGCTGCCCGGGGTTTATCGCTACTTCGATGCGCAGGGGCAGCTGCTCTATGTGGGCAAGGCCCGCAACCTGAAGAAGCGCGTCAGCAGCTATTTCCAGAAGAGCCACGACGGCACCCGCATTGGCCACATGGTGAGCCGGATTGCGCGCATGGAAACCACCGTGGTGCGCTCCGAGGCCGAGGCGCTGCTGCTCGAAAACAACCTGATCAAGACGTTGAACCCGAAGTTCAACATTCTGTTTCGCGACGACAAAAGCTATCCCTATCTGAAGATCACCGGCACGCGCGAGGCCTTTCGCATCAGCGCAGCCAGGCCGGTGCCCTCGCTCGCGTTCCCGCGCATGGCTTACTACCGTGGCGTGGTTGACCGACGCCACAGCTACTATGGCCCTTACCCCAGCGCCTGGGCGGTGAAGGAGTCGATCACGCTGCTGCAAAAGGTGTTTCGCCTGCGCACCTGCGAGGACACCGTGTTCACCAACCGCACGCGGCCCTGTTTGCTCTACCAGATCAAGCGCTGCAGCGGACCTTGCGTGGACCTGATCGACAGCGAGGCCTATGCGCGCGATGTGGCCGACGCCGAGGCATTTCTGCGTGGCGAGACGCAGGCGATGCTGGCCACGCTGGAGCAGCGCATGATGGCCCACGCCGAGCGGCTGGAATTCGAGCAGGCGGCCGAGATCCGCAACCAGATGGCGGCGCTCTCGCGCGTGTTGCACCAGCAGGCGATGGACAACGTGTCCGACAAAGACGTGGACGTGCTCGCGGTGAAGGTGCAAGGTGGCCGCGCCTGCGTCAACCTGGCCATGGTGCGTGGCGGGCGCCACCTGGGGGACCGGCCCTACTTCCCGGCCCATGTGGAGGATGCGGCTCAGATTGCCCAGGCCTTGCGCGAGGAGGGCGCCGAGGCTGCGGACGCCGGCGACCCGGCCGAGCGCGTGGCGGCGCAGGTGCTCGAAGCCTTCATCGCCCAGCACTACCTGGGCGTGGCGATGCCGCACACGCTGGTGAGCAGCCATCCGGTGAGCAAGGCGCTGCTCGATGCCCTGAGCGAGCAGACGGGATCCCGGGTGAACGCGGTCCACCAGCCGCGCGAACACCGTCGCATCTGGCTGGAGATGGCGCAAAAAAATGCCGAGATTGCGCTCGCCCGCTTGCTGGCCGAGGAGGGCTCGCAGCAGGCCCGTACCCGGGCGCTGGCCGACGCACTGCAGCTGCCCGACGAGGCGCTGGAGGCCCTGCGCATCGAGTGTTTTGACATTTCGCACACCGCGGGCGAGTCCACCCAGGCGTCCTGCGTCGTGTTTGAAGACCACAAGATGCAGAACAGCCAGTACCGCCGCTACAAGATCGAAGGCATCACCCCGGGCGACGACTACGCCGCCATGCGCCAGGTGTTGTTGCGGCGCTATGGCCGCATTGCCGAGGCGCTGAAGGACGAGATCGCCGAGGCGCCTGCGCTGCCGATCCCCGACGCCGCCTTGATGGCGCACACGCCACCAGCCGACACCGTGCCCGACGCGGTCAGCGGCCTGCCCACCGGCCCGCGCATGCCCGATCTGGTGTTGATCGATGGCGGCAAGGGGCAGGTGAGCATGGCGCGCGAGGTGTTTGAGCAACTGGGGCTGGATCTCGCCCTGATCGTTGGGGTGGAAAAGGGCGAGGGCCGCAAGGTGGGCCTGGAAGAGCTGGTGTTTGCCGATGGCCGCCCGAAGGTTTACCTGGGCCACGACTCGGCCGCGCTGATGCTGGTGGCGCAGATCCGGGACGAGGCGCACCGCTTTGCCATCACCGGCATGCGGGCGCAGCGCGCCAAGGTGCGCACCGGCGCCAGCAAGCTGGAAGACATTCCGGGCGTGGGGCCCAAGAAGCGGGCGCGGCTGCTGCAGCGCTTTGGTGGTGTGCGCGGTGTGGCGAGCGCGAGCGTGGACGATCTGTGCACCGTGGAAGGCATCTCGGCCGATCTGGCGGATGCCATCTACCGCGCGCTTCACTGAGTGGCCCCTTGGAGCCTGTGCGGCGCGGGCTGCTGCCGGGCGCCGTATCGGTTGCGGGCTCGCTCCGCCAGTCCCTTCATAATCGACGCATGTTTTTCAACCTTCCCACGCTGCTGACCTGGGCGCGCATTGTTGCGATCCCGCTGATCGTCGGCGTGTTTTACCTGGAGGGGGTCAGTCCTGCGCAGCAGAACCTGATTGCCACGGTGCTGTTCGTTGTGTTCGCGCTGACCGACTGGGCCGACGGCTACCTGGCGCGCCGGCTCAACCAGACCTCGGCCTTTGGCGCCTTTCTCGATCCGGTGGCCGACAAGTTTCTGGTTTGCGCCAGCCTGCTGGTGCTGGTGCACCTGGACCGCGCCGATGTGTTCGTGGCCCTGATCATCATTGGCCGGGAGATCGCCATTTCTTCGCTGCGCGAGTGGATGGCCATCATCGGCGCGACCAAGAGCGTGGCGGTGCACATGGTGGGCAAGGCCAAGACCATGGTGCAGATGATTGCCATCCCCTTCCTGCTGTTCCACGACACCGTGTTCGGGGTGATCGATACCCGCGTCTGGGGCACCTGGCTGATCTGGGTGTCGGCGGTACTGACCATCTGGTCGATGGTGTACTACCTCAAGAAAGCGCTGCCCGAGATTCGTGCGCGCTCACGCTGAGCGCTGATGACGGCCACCGCGCAAGACAACGCGTGGCTGCGCGCCATGCCCTGGGTGTTTGTGTTGATCTGGAGCACAGGCTTCATCGTCGCGCGTTACGGCATGCCCCATGCCCCGCCCATGTCGTTCCTGGCGGTGCGCTACGCGCTGTCGATTCTGTGTTTCCTGCCGTGGATCTGGGTTGCCGGTGTGAGGTGGCCAGTGAACCGCGCGCAATGGCTGCACCTGTCCATCACCGGTGTGCTCATGCACGCGGGCTACCTCGGTGGCGTGTGGGCGGCGGTGAAGGCGGGGATGGGCTCGGGTCTGGCGGCGCTGATCGTGGGTATTCAACCGGTACTCACCGCGGTCTGGCTGAGCGCCATGGGCGGGGCCGACGGACGTGATGCTGGGGTTTGCCGGCTTGGTGCTGGTGGTCTCCCGCAAGTTTGACGCCGGTGGCGCGAGCGACCACGCCGACTGGTTCAACCTCTCGCTGGCGATGTTGGCGCTGTTCTCCATCACCGCCGGCACGCTGTACCAGAAGCGCTATGTGAAAGTTTGCGATGTACGCACTGCCAACACGGTGCAGCTGCTGGCTGCGCTGGTGGTCACGCTGCCGCTGGCGCTGCTGGAGACCGAGGCCATGCGCTGGAACGGCGAGCTGGCGGGCGCCATGGCTTGGTCGGTGCTCGGGCTCACGCTGGGCGGCAGCTCGCTGTTGTATCTGCTGATTCAGCGCGGTGCTGCGGCGAAAGTTGCCAGTCTGATGTACCTCGTTCCGCCTTGCACGGCGCTGATCGCCTGGGTGCTGTTTGATGAACCGGTCACCCTGTTCACCGTGGCCGGCATCGCGCTCACCGCGCTGGGCGTGAGCTTGGTGATTCGCGCGCCGAAAGCGGCCTGATGCGTCAGTCTGCCGACCGTTCTGCGGGGCCTGCCGGCCCCTCAACCTTCCACCACACCCCAACCTGGAGCACACCATGAAGACCCCGCATCGCATCGCCGTCATTGCTGGCGACGGCATTGGTACCGAAGTCATGCCTGAGGGCTTGCGCGTGATGGAGGCTGCGGCCTCGAAGTTCAACATCCCGCTGCAGTTCGACCACTTCGATTTCTCCAGTTGCGCTTACTTTCAGAAACACGGCCAGATGTTGCCCGACGATTGGAAACAGCAGATCGGTGGCCACGCCGCGATCTACTTCGGTGCCGTTGGCTGGCCTGAGACGGTGCCAGACCACATCTCGCTCTGGGGCTCGCTGTTGTTGTTCCGGCGCGAGTTCGACCAGTACGTGAACATCCGCCCGGCAAAACTGATGCCCGGTGTGACCGCGCCGGTGGTGCGGCGTGACGGCACGCCGCGGCAGGCCGGGGAAATCGACATGGTGATCGTTCGCGAAAACACCGAGGGCGAGTACTCCAGCATTGGCGGGCGCATGTATGCGGGCACCGAGCGGGAGATCGTGGTGCAAGAGACCGTGATGTCGCGCATTGGGGTGGACCGTGTGCTGCGCCATGCCTTCGAGGTGGCGCGTTCGCGGCCGAAAAAGCACCTGACCAGCGCCACCAAAAGCAACGGCATCGCCATCACCATGCCTTACTGGGATGAGCGGGTGGCCGAGATGGCCAAGCAGTACCCCGACGTGACGGTCGACAAGTTCCACATCGACATCCTCACGGCGCACTTCGTGCAGCGCCCCGACTTCTTCGATGTGGTGGTGGGCAGCAACCTTTTCGGTGACATCCTGAGCGACCTGGGGCCCGCTTGTACCGGCACCATCGGTATCGCGCCCAGCGCCAACCTCAACCCGACCCGTGTCCATCCCTCGCTGTTCGAACCCGTGCACGGCTCGGCGCCCGACATCGCGGGCAAAGGCATTGCCAACCCGATTGGGCAGATCTGGTGCGGTGCGATGATGCTCGACCACCTTGGCTACCGAACCGCGCACGACGCCGTGATGAACGCGATTGAAGCCGTGCTGCAGCCCGACAGCGGGGCACCACGCACCGCCGACCTGGGCGGCAACGCCGGCACCGCCGACGTTGGTCGTGCCATCGCTGCGGCTCTCGTTGCGTGAAGCGGCCCGAGGCGCTGGCGGAAAGCGTCTAGAATTTAACCCCTGCGGTGCTCACGAGGTTCTAAGGCGGCTCACTGCCTTGACAGCGGTCAGACGCCATGGGTCTAATCGACTGGTATCGATGCCGGACCCGCGTTTTGAGTTTCGGCACGTTGAGCAAACGCTCAGGGCTTGCCGTATCGTCAATGTGACGGCCGGCACCTGGCGGCCTTGCACGCAGCGTTTTCATCCATTTCAAGAGGGGCTTTTTGTGAACAAAACCGAACTCGTCGAGCACATCGCCGCAAACGCAGACATCTCCAAGGCGGCTGCCACGCGCGCACTCGATTCGACGCTCACCGCGATCCGCACCACCCTCAAAAAGGGTGGCACCGTGTCCCTCGTGGGGTTTGGTTCATTCGCGGTCACCAAGCGGCCCGCTCGCAAGGGGCGCAACCCCCGCACCGGCGACGAGATTAAAATCAAGGCGGCCAAAGTGCCGAAGTTTCGTCCCGGCAAGGCTTTGAAGGATGCGCTGAACTGAGGCGCTCCACGGTTTCCGTGGGGTGCTTAGCTCAGTCGGTAGAGCGGCGCCCTTACAAGGCGTAGGTCGGCGGTTCGAACCCGTCAGCACCCACCACCATCGAAAAGGCGAACCCGGGTTCGCCTTTTTTGTTGACGGAACCGTGGTCGGTCCCGTCCGTTGTTTCAAGGTTTGCACGCATGTTTGATTCCATCCGCAACCACAAGAGATACCTGATGGGTTTCTTGTTGATCCTGATCATTCCCTCGTTCGTGCTGTTTGGCGTGGAAGGGTTTTCCGATGGCAGTGGCCGGGGCAAGACGGTCGCCACCGTGAACGGCGAAGACATCACGCAGCAGGAATGGGATCAGGCGCACCAGGTTGAGTCGCAGCGCCTGCGCGAGTCGGATGCGGCGCTGCTCGACAGTCCAGAGGCCCGCTACGGCACCCTAGAACGCCTAGTGCGCGATCGCGTGCTCGCGTTGGCTGCGCAGAAACTGCATCTCCAGACCAGCGACCAGCGTTTGGCGCAAGAGCTGCAGCAAAACGAAATGATCGCCTCGCTGCGCCGTCCTGATGGCTCGCTTGATGTGGATGCCTACCGGCAGCTGCTGTCGCGCCAGGGCATGACGCCCGAGATGTTCGAAGCCCGCGTGCGCGCCGACCTCTCCATGCGCCAGGTCGTTCAGGGCGTCGAAGGTTCCGGCTTCACTTCGCCCGAGCTGGCCAAGGTGTCGCTGAACGCTTTCTTTGAGCAGCGCGAAGTGCGCGTGGTGCAGTTTTTGTCCAGCGACTTTGCTGCCCGGGTGACGCCCAGCGAGGCCGAGCTGGAGGCTTTCTACAACGAGAACCCGCAGTTGTTTCAGGCGCCTGAGCAGGCCGATGTCGAGTATCTGGTGCTGGATGCCGAGGCCCTGACGACCGGGGTGAGCCTGAGCGAAGCCGATTTGCGCGCCTACTACGAGCAGAATGCCGCCCAGCTCTCTGGCAACGAAGAGCGCCGCGCCAGCCACATTCTGCTCACGGTGGCGCCCGGCGCGTCTGCTGCCGACAAGGCAGCGGTGAAGACGCGCGCCGAGACCCTGCTGGCCCAGATTCGCCAGGCGCCCGAGACGTTTGCCGACGTGGCCAAAGCCAACTCGCAGGACCCGGGCTCGGCAGCCAACGGCGGCGATCTCGACTTCTTTTCACGCGGTGCCATGGTCAAGCCGTTTGAAGACGCCGTGTTCGCACTCCGCAAAGGCGAGGTGTCTGAGCCGGTGGAAACCGAGTTTGGCTTTCACCTGATCAAGGTGACCGACATCAAGGCACCCAAGCCCAAGCCGTTTGAGGAGATGCGCGCCAAGATCGAGACCGATCTGAAGCAGCAGCAGGCGCAAAGGTTGTTCGCGGAAAGCGCCGAGGCCTTCAGCAACCTGGTGTACGAGCAAGGCGACAGCCTCGAGCCAGCCGCCGAGCGGTTCAAGCTCACTGTGCAGACCGCCAAGGGCGTGACGCGCCAGCCCCAGGCCGGCGCGGGCGTCTTGTCTAACGAGCGTCTACTGAGCGAAATTTTTGCGCTGGAGTCGATCGAGAAGAAGCGCAACGTGGCAGCGGTGGAAACGCGGTCTGGACAACTCACGTCCGCTCGCGTGGTGCAGTACAGCCCGGCGCGCACCAAGCCGCTGGCCGAGGTGCGCGATGAGGTGCGCCTTCGGCTGGTGGCGCAGCGCGCGACCCAGATGGCGCAAGAGGAAGGCGCCAGCAAGCTTGCGGCCTGGCAGGGCGCGCCAGACAGCGCCGCGCTGCCCGCTGCGCTGCTGGTTTCGCGTGAAAAGGCTCAGGGCCTGCCAGCCTCGGTGCTCAATGCCGCGCTCAGCGCAGATCCGACGAAATTGCCCGCCTGGAAAGGCGTGAGCCTTGGCACCCAGGGCTATGCTGTGATGAAGGTGGAGAAGGTCCTGCCGCGCGAAACGCGCGATGCCAACGCCCTTCGTCAAGAGGCGCAGCAATATGGTCAATGGTGGGCTGGTGCCGAAGGACAGGCTTACTACAACGCCCTCAAGAAACGGTTCAAGGTACGCATTGAGGTGGCCGCTCCGCGAACGCCTACTGTCGTACCGGGCTGATGGTTCCAATGCGGATGCTCGCTTGAGGCGGAGCGGTTCATTGCCGCTATAATTGATGGTTCTACGGTGGCTGTAGCTCAGTTGGTAGAGTCCAGGATTGTGATTCCTGTTGTCGTGGGTTCGAGCCCCATCAGCCACCCCAAATCAATAAAAACTCCCCGCCAACGCAAGTTGGCGGGGAGTTTTGCTTGTGCGCCCAGCATGGGCGCACACCTGCGGGTGCAAGTCCCGCTGCGAGCTGGTCACAGTGAGCAAAGTGAAGCGCAACTGCATGAGGGCGACCGAATGTGGGGAGGAAGCGTGGAGCGTAAATCGTGAGCCGATGAACAAGAACCGCATAGAAGGCGTTGCCAAGCAAGGCGAGCGGGCAAGAAACCGCAAAGCTTTTGTGACCAAGGCGAGGCGGCGTAAATGCGGCGGTTGTGCGATGAAGGTGTGCGTTCTTACCTGGGGAGATCTCGCCTTATGCCTGAAAGGGCGACAGCGCAAGCTGGAGCGAGAAGTCAGCAGAGGTCGTAGTAGTTCGAGTAGGGGGTCGCTGAGACCGAGACGAAAGTGCGAAGGACCGAACGAGCGTGAGTGACCGAGGACAAGGTAGATGTCAAAGGCCATGCGTCAGATGCCGGGGCAACCCGGGCGGGTGGGCGTAGCGCACGGTGAAGCCGTGCGGGATCTCACCAGCGACGAAGCCTGCGGCCCGCCCCTTGAGCACCCGGGCACAGGGTCGGCAAAGCAGATGGCGGGCACCGGTGGCCTGCTGGAGGCAGCGCTGACGAGACAGAACCTGCAAGCGGCATGGAAGCGGGTGAAGGCCAATAAAGGCGCCGCCGGGGTAGACGGACTCGACATCGAGCAGACCGCCCAGGTGATTCGCACAAGCTGGAGCGACATCCGCCAAGCGCTGCTGGCGGGCACGTACCGGCCCAAACCGGTACGCAAGGTGATGATTCCCAAACCCGACGGGAGCCAGCGCGAGCTGGGCATCCCCACGGTGCTGGATCGGCTGATCCAGCAAGCACTGCTGCAAGTGCTGCAACCCCAGATCGACCCCACCTTCAGCGAACACAGCCACGGGTTTCGTCCTGGCAGGCGAGCGCACGACGCGGTCAAGGCCGCGCGAGGCTACGTCCAGTCCGGCAAGCGCGTGGTGGTGGACGTGGACCTGGCCAAGTTCTTTGACCGGGTCAATCATGACATCCTGATCGACAGGCTCAAGAGGCGCATCGATGATGCCGGAGTGATCCGGCTGATTCGGGCGTATCTGAATGCCGGAATCATGGCGGGCGGGGTGGTGGTTGATCGCCATCTGGGCACGCCGCAAGGTGGGCCGCTGAGCCCGCTGCTGGCCAACGTGCTGCTCGACGAGGTGGACAAGGCGTTGGAGGCGCGGGGCTTGTGCTTTGCGCGTTATGCCGATGACTGCAACGTCTACGTAGGCAGCAGACGAGCTGGCGAGCGGGTGATGGTGTACCTGAGGAAGCTGTACACAGGCTTGAAGCTTCAGATCAATGAAGCCAAGAGCGCAGTGGCCAGCGCCTTTGGGCGCAAGTTCCTGGGTTACGCGCTGTGGGTAGCCAAGGGCGGGCAAGTCAAATGCAAGGTGGCTGAAAAGCCGCTGGACAACTTCAAGGCACGGATACGGCAGCTCACGCGCCGCTCGGGCGGGCGCAGCTTGGCGCAGGTGGTGGAGAAACTCAGGCCCTACCTGCTGGGCTGGAAGGCGTACTTCGGGCTGGCGCAAACGCCCCGTGTCTGGCGAGAGCTGGACGAATGGCTGCGCCATCGCCTGCGGGCCATCCAGCTCAGGCATTGGAAAAGGCCAAAGGCGATCTACCGGGAACTCAAGGCGCTGGGAGCCAGCGAAGATGTCGCCAAACAGGTGGCGGGCAACTGCCGCCGCTGGTGGCGAAACAGCGCCAAGTTGCTCAACAGCGTGCTGACGATTGCGTACTTTGATGGGCTGGGGTTACCAAGACTGTCCTGACCTCAAACTCTCGAACCGCCCGGTGCGGACCCGCATGCCGGGTGGTGTGGCAGGGGTGCCTCCTATCATGGAGGCCCCCTATGCCGATTGTGCGTCACATACCTGCGAACACCGGCCTCGTGCCCCACGCCGGCTGCCTGAGGCAACCCCATTCAGCGGACGTGTCATGGAGCGTTGAGTCAAGGCCAAAACAAAGGCGGACCTCGGTCCGCCTTTGTTTTGTTGCGCGCCATTCAGGATGTTCGCGCCAATTGGGTCACTGTGCCTCAGCGAAGGCGGCCAAAGTTGGTGCGCAGCGGATCGGCTGCGCCACCGCCACCGCCACCGCCAGAGCCGCCACTGCGACCTCCTCGGTTGCCGCCAGGACCACCTTTGCCACCCCGGCTGCCGGTGCGCATGGAGTCGATGCTGGTGCGCAGCGGGTCGGGCTGGCCGCCAGGGGCCGCGGTGCGGGGACGCGGCTCGCGGATGCGAAGGCTGCCCAGGTGGGCATTGGGCCCAGGCTGGCGGTCTTCGCGTGGTTCTCTGTCTTCCCGGGGGCCGCGGTCGTCACGCGGCGCGCGCTCGGCACGGGGCTGCGCGTTGCCGGGGCGGCTGGCCGGACCAGCGCCTCGGCCACCGGCGCGTCGGCCTTCGCCTCGTGGCGCTTGCCGATGCTCGCCGTCGCCACGCGGGCTGCCTTCACCAGACCCTGCGGGGCGCTGTCGCTGGCGCTGACCGCCGCCACCATTTCCACCACCACCACCACCGCCGCCGTCGGCGGCTTTCTTCTCGCGCACACGCTGCAGCATTTCGGTGCGTGCGGTCTTGGCCGCTGCTGCCATGATCTCACGGCTCGGCGGCTTCCCGGCGCCGCCCCAGATGGTCTGGCGACCCATGGCAATGGGCTCGGCGCGCTCGCCCGGCTCAGGCATGAATTCCTGAAATATCTCCACCGGAATCTGTTGCTTGGTGAAGCGCTCGATGTCCATCATGAAGCCTTCTTCGTCCAGGCTCACCAGGTTCACGGCCTCGCCACTCTTGCCTGCGCGCCCGGTGCGGCCGATGCGGTGCACGTAGTCTTCCGACACGTTCGGAATTTCGTAGTTCACCACGTGCGGCAGTTCGTCGATGTCGATGCCACGTGCCGCAATGTCGGTGGCCACCAGGGCGCGGATGTCGCCGCTCTTGAACCCGGCCAGTGCCTGGGTGCGTGCACCCTGGCTTTTGTTGCCGTGCAGCGCCATGGCCTGGATGCCGTTCTTGGTGAGGAACTCAGCCACGTTGTTGGCACCGAACTTGGTGCGGGTGAATACCAGCACCTGGCTCCAGTTGTGCTGGTTGATGATGTGAACCAGCAGCGCCTTTTTCTTGCCGCGTCCCACGGGATGAATCACCTGGCTGATGCGCTGCACCGTGGTGTTGCGCGGGGTCACCTGGATACTCAGCGGGTCTTTGAGCAGGTTATTGGCCAGGTCGCGAATCTCGTCGCTGAAGGTGGCGGAGAACAGCAGGCTCTGCTTTTCTTTGGGCACCAGGGCCAGGATTTTCTTCACGTCGTGAATGAAGCCCATGTCGAGCATGCGATCGGCTTCGTCCAGCACCAGCATCTGCACGCCCGAGAGGTCGAGGAAACCCTGCTGCTGCAGATCGAGCAGACGGCCGGGTGTTGCCACCAGAATGTCCACGCCGCGTTTCATGGCGTTGATCTGCGGATTCATGCCCACGCCGCCAAAAATGACGGTAGAAGTCAAGGCGAGGTGCTTGCCGTAGACGCGCACGGATTCCTCAACCTGGGCCGCAAGTTCGCGGGTTGGGGTCAGCACCAGCGCTCGGATGGCCACCCCGCCAAACTTGTTCTTGCCGCGTTCGGTCTGGCTCAGGCGTTGCAGCATGGGCAGGGTGAAAGCAGCGGTTTTGCCGGTGCCGGTCTGGGCGCCGCCCAACAGATCCCGTCCAGCAAGCACGGCCGGAATGGCCTCGATCTGGATGGGCGTGGGCGTTTCATAGCCGTGCTCGCGCACAGCCTGCACAAGGGCTGGATCCAGGTTCAGTTCGTCAAAAGTCATGTTGTGTGGCGCCCGTCCAGGGCGCTGGGGGCATCTGCCTGGTCGGGCGCGGTAGCACCCGTTCAGTCAAAGGCAGATGAGATCAAGAGATGAACTCGCGGGCCCGATGTGTTGGGCTGCAAACTCGCCAGCAGGCTGCTGGTGTTGCCAGTCACTGATGCTGAACAACGGGCTGGATTGTCGCACGTCTGCGGAAAAGACCGGTCAGCGGTTGCTCTGCGCGAGCGCCGGCTGGCTTTTTGATAATGTGCAGTGCGCGCCCGCCTTCTCTGGTGCGCGCGTCTACCGCTGACCGGTCCGGGGAACGAGGCGCTTGCGACCTCAGGCTGGTCAACTGTTCCCACCACGATGCCTCCATGAACACCCCGATGATGCTTCGAATCGGCGTGGCCAACGACATGAGCAGCCTGCGGCCAACGCTTCAGGATTGCCTGGAGACGGTCCTCTCGGTCTCGGACTCCATGGTCGACGACCTGCTCGACGGATTGGCTGCTGCCGTGGATTCCGCCGGTGCTGGGCGGGTGCCGCAGGCGCATGGCCGTGTGGACCCCTCGCTGGTGCGGCACTTGCTCGGCGAGTCCGAAGCGATCAAGCGCAGCTGGCAGATCCAGTTGCGTCAGGCTCTGTACCACGGTGGTCAGGCCGGTGCATCGGTCGTTTCTCCTGTGCGTTTCGACGATCTCCGGCTGCTCGACGAAAGCCGCATCGACGCCTCGATTGGCCTCGCGCTGGCCGAACAGGAGCTGATGAGAGCCAGCGCAGAGCTGTTGCCACGCCTGAACGCGCTGGTGAGCGGCCTGATGGGCTGGCTCACGGTGCAGGCCGACATCAACCCGCTCAAACCGGCTGCATTTGCCTGCGCGCTGCGCGAAACGCTGCAGCGCCATGTTCCCGATGTTGCGCAGCGAAATGCCCTGCTGGTGCCCGCGGCTGGCGTCATGGGTGACAGCCTGCGCCAGGTGTACCGGCAGCTCGTGCAGTGGCTGATGGTGCACGGCGTGGAGCCGCTGGATGTGCAGGCGCTTCTGCTCAAGCAAACTCCCACGCCGCGCAGTCCGCTGGGGCGCACGTTGCTCACCCTGGGTCGCCTGCGCCAGTTGCTGGCCGGCGATCTGGAAGCCAGTCCGTTGGCGGGACAAGAATTTGTGCAGACGGTCCCGGTGTCCATGACCGCGCTGGAAGACATGGACTTGCTTGAGCCGCTGATGGCCCGCTTACGCCGCCGTGCGAGCCACCCGGCAGCGCGGCCCGAGAAGGCCGAATTGCCGATGGTTGATGAGGTCAACCTGGGCCGTTTGCTGGGTCAGGAAGTGGTGCGGCTGATGCTGGACAACCTCACACAGGACGAACGCCTGCTGCCTGCGATCCGGCAGCAGATCGGTTTGATGGAGCCGGTGCTGATCGAGCTCTCTCGCGTCGACCCCCGTTTCTTCAGCGAGCGCCAGCATCCCGCGCGCCAGCTGCTTGAGGTGATCACCCAGCGCAGCCTGGGCTATCTCAGTCAGAACGACGAGGGGTTCTCCGACCTTTTGCGCTCGGTGGTGGCGGCGGTAAAAGCGATTCGGCGCGCCCCAGCGACCGAGGAAAGCTTTGCCCGGCTGTTGCGGCGACTGCGAAGGCGTTGGGATGAGGACGATGCACGCAAGCACCGGATGCGTGACGAGGCGGCGCGTTCGCTGCTGCACGCCGAGCAGCGCCATCTGCTGGCCGAACGGCTCGCTGCCGATTTTCGCCAGCGCATCGCTGACAAAGCGTTGCCAGGGTTTGTGGTCGAGTTTTTGTGCCGTCCCTGGGCGCAGGCGGTGGCGCAAGCGCAGCTGTCGGGCGTGCTGGAGGCGGCCGATGGCTCACCGATCACCAGCGTGGCAGACGATCTGATCTGGTGCGCTCAGGTCCCGCTGATCCAGCGCGATCGCAGTCGCCTGGTCAGGCTGATGCCCCGGCTGCTAAGCCAGCTGCGTCAGGCACTGCTGCGCATTGAGTATCCAGCCGAGCGCACCGGTGTCTTCTTCGACGCGCTGGTGGCCCTGCAGGAGCAGGCCTTCGAGGTGGCTGATGCTGCCGATGAACTGTCAGACTTGGCGGCCAGCGAGGGAAAGCCACCCCAGGACGTCCCCACGCTGCGCGACCGCGTCAGCGCTGCCGATCCGGGATCGGTGCAACTCGGGGGCGGTGGTGACATACCGGTGTTGTCCGACATCGCCGAGCCTGGCGCCATGCCGCCCGGCGGTGCGCCCAATCGCGGCTTCTGGATGGCTGGCAGCGAGGCCGAGAATGCGGGTTATGTGGCCGTCGATTCGGGACCGATGCCGCTGGAGCCACTGGAACTGCCTAACACTGAGCTGCTGCCCGGCGCCTGGGTGGACCTGCTGATTCAGAGCGAATGGGTGCGCGCGCAGCTCACTTGGGCCAGCCCGCATGGCACGCTGTTCATGTTTGTTTCGGCCAAGGGACTGGCGCACTCCATGACACGGCGCACGCTGGAACGGCTGCGCAGCACCGATGTGCTGCGGGTGGTTTCAAGCGGTGATGTGGTGGAGGGAGCACTCGACGCGGTGGCAGCCCAGGCCTTGCGCAATGCGGGCGAACACGATCAAGACTGACCCGATAGCGCGCTGCCATCGGCCGCGCTGCGCAGCAATACGTTCGGAAGAAACACCCTGTGCCGCCACCTGCGGCACGAAAATCTTCCTAAAAGTTCCGCTATAATTTGAGGCTGTTCCCTGATAGCTCAGTCGGTAGAGCGACGGACTGTTAATCCGCAGGTCCCTGGTTCGAGTCCAGGTCGGGGAGCCAATACACACCATTACGAACACCATCGAGGTGGCCCAGGTTCACCAGAGCCTCAACCCGGTAACTGACAGTCACCCTGTCAGCCGTGACCGTGATGTTCTCCAGAAACGCGCCCATAAAGGCGCGTTTTTTTTGCACGTCTCCAGCCTGAACAACCTCTCGCATCACCTCCACGGCCAGCGTCGGGTCGATCTTCGCGGCCTTGGCGCGCGCTGGTTCATCCTCCAGCAAGTCCAGTCGGGCCTGCACCGCACGGATCTCCGAATTTCTCAGCTTCAGCCGGTCGGTCACATCAGCCAGGTCGGGCGTGTCCTTTCCTTGTGTCTCCAGCAGGTCGAACAGCTTTCCCCTCCTGGCCTTGTGCCCAGCGGCTCCCCATGTCGCTCACCTCATGCACAGCGTGCGCCATCACCTCCGGCGTCACCAGCTGGGCCAGCACCTCGCCCATCAGCCAGTCGTCGAACAGATCGGCACGGGTCGGTCTGAACAGGCAGCGCGGTGCACCTTTCTTGTGGGCGCAGCACCCGTAATAGTTGTAGAGCACGCCACCGCGGCCTGTGCCGTTCACCACCTGCAGCGGGTTGCCGCACACCCCGCACGTCAGCAGGCCGCTGAACACGAACCCACTGCGCGGCGTGCCACCTTGCGCCCGGCTGGGCGCCCGTTCTTGCATCATGATCTGGACCCTTTCAAAGTCTTCACGGCTCACCAGCGCCGGGTGGCTCTCCACCTGCACCCACTCGGCGCTCGGCTTCAGTTGTCCGGTCTTTTTGTTCTTGCGGTTGAATGTTCTGGTGCCGGTGTACACGTCACTCTGGAGCATGTACAGCAGGCTCGTTTTTTTCCAGCAGGCGCCGCGCCTAAGCTGCCCCGCTTCATTCAACTGCTGGGCAGCGGCCAGCGCACCCAGGCCCGCCAGGCACAGCGCAAACGCCTTCTTTACCACCGGTGCCTCAGCATCGTCAGGAAGCAGGCGAGCCCGTTTCCCATCTGGCTCAGTGCGGTAGCCAAAAGGCACCCGACCGCCTGTGAAATACCCCTCGGAGGCTGATCGTTTCATGCTGCGCAGCGTGTCGCGAGAGATCTGCCGCGAAACCATCTGATCCATCGCGCCAAGGAACACCCGGTTCACAAACCCGGCGTCCGTGTCGTCGTCAATGTCCGCGTTCAGGCACTCCAGCCGCGTGCCAAGCTCCCACTCGTTTCTGCAGGTCCTTCAGGGCAGCGAGGATTTCGCCGTTCAGGCTGCGGTCGTTCTGGGCAGCACGCACGCGCAGCCACTTGCGCAGGTCATCAGGCAGGCGAAGGCTGATCGGTCGCACTTGCGGTTTCTGTTCACTGGTTTTCATGGGTTCCTTTCGTTGACACCGTTTCGGTGTCGGTGTCAATGCATTGCTGTATCTTTGTCACCATGGAAGAAGACCACTTCACCCGCATCACCCTCCGCATCCCGAAAGACCTTCTCGCGCAGATTGCCCGTGAGGCGTTCGCCACGGCAAAAAGCCAGAACGCGGAAATCGTTGGCAGGCTGAAGGAGTCGTTTGCATCCAACGGGGCCAGCCTCCCGCAATTGGTGAAAGACGCCGTGGAGGCCGAACAAGAAGCCCGAGGCGGCACGCCAGAGGAAGCGCTGACGCGGCTGGTGCTGGCCGGTCAGGCGAACGGTGGGACGGTGTTTCAGCTCACCCTGCAGCCAGGGGTGAAGCTGCAGGAAATATCGGCCGTGATGGAGGCAGCCAGGATGGTGATCCCGCCCAATGCGGACGTGTTCGTGGAACGCAAGTAGCCCGGCTATTCTTCGTCGTCATCGCACTCCGGCAGCTTCACGGGCTCATCAAGCAGGTCAAGTTCGGCCAGGTCAGCAATGCCTTGCAGCACCTGAATCGCCAGCAATGAGCGGTTGAGCGAGTTGATGAAAAGGTCCGTCAACAAGTCTTCCAGGTAGTAACAAGGCGCCACTTCGTACCCGTCATCCACGCGCACCCAGTCGTGTCGTTCTGGCGTTTCCCACATGAACGCGGCGCAGGCCTTGCTGGAACACTTGCCCGCGATCAAGGCAGATTCCACCGCCTTGGCGACACCAGCGACGGCACCGCCTTCGATGTTCCAGATTTTCGGGTCCAGCTCCAGCCCTCCGGCCGCGACGAACGCTCGCCAAAACAGCACCGCCGGGTGTGGGTGGGACCATTGCGCCAGCGGCATGCAGGGTATCTGCTGAGCCCGCATGTGGCTCAGCGCTGCTCTGGTCGCTTGTCGCGTCTTGGCGTTGATCATGACCGCATGCTACCCGCCAACAGAAAAGCCACCGACGCAAGCCGGTGGCTTCCCGGGATCACCGATCAACCGGAAGCCGTGGAACGGCCACGAGACAAGCCAGCAGCTCGCGTGAACTGCGAGTACATGCCTTTGACAGCCGGGGATGCCCGGTTGTATTGCGCGCGGGTCGGTTTACCCGTCGCGGAGTCACGACGCAAACGTGTTGCCATATCAATCACCTCCTTTCTGGTTCGACAGAACCCTCATGCGAGAAAAAAGCCCAGCGCACCGCGCGCTAGGCCAGCGCATCCGTAATTTTCTTGGCGATCACCTTGTCCGCCAGCGCCATCAGCGTGCCGTCCGGGTACACCAGGCGCAGGCCCTTCAGACGCTCCACCGTCTTGCGCGCCTTCACCAGCTCGTCATCGGCCAGCAGCGCAATCGTCTCCAGGTCCACATGCACGCATTCCCACAGCCCGGTCCAGCTCGCATCCGCCGCCCAGTCGTGCACCCGCCGCACCGTCACCTGTTTCCAGATCACGCAGTACCGCAGCAGCGCCGGGTCCGTCAGCAGCATCGCCGCGCTCTCGCGTCGGGGGTTCTGCTTGTACTGGTCCAGCAACTCCAGGAAGTCCATCACAGCACCCCCTGCCGCTCAAGCCGCGCCGTCACCGCACGCAGCGGCGCCCGGATCATCCCCTTGCTGCGCAGCAACCCGGCGTCAAAATACTGCGCCTTCGCAACGCCCA
>JFJP01020424.1_pt1 | contig 26019 bp, 20 predicted proteins | sample 431651 | NCBI WGS metagenome assembly JFJP01 (sample SAMN02602958, study PRJNA72255) | Microbial mat metagenome, whole genome shotgun sequencing project. | biome: fresh water; feature: sink hole; material: water; isolation source: purple microbial (photo- and chemosynthetic) mats found in...
CGAGATAGCCGTCGATCTGCACGGTGGACTGCTGGACGCGCTCGGTGGCGGCCTTGGCCTCCTGCATCAGCGCGTTGCTGCTCTTGACCTCTTCGGCGCTGCGCTGGGCGAGCGCACGCACCTCGTCGGCGACGACCGCGAAGCCGGCCCCGGCCTCGCCGGCGCGCGCGGCCTCGACGGCGGCGTTCAGGGCCAGGAGGTTGGTCTGGAAGGCGATCTCGTCGATCGTCTCGACCACCGTGGCGGTGCGGTCGGTGGCGCTGCGGATCGCCTTGACCGCCTCGGACAGCACGGCCATCTGGCGGGTGACCTCGGAGGCGACCTTGCGCGCCTCGTCCTCGCCCTGGGCGCTGGCATGCTGCGCCTCCTTGGCCAGGGCGTCGGCCTGGCGGGCGTGGTCGGCGTTCTGGCGCGTGCCGGCGGCGAGTTCTTCGAGCGCGGCGCTGGTCTCTTCCAGGCTGCTGGCCTGCTGGCTGGCACCCTGCGCCAGGGTCTGGGCGCTGGAGCTGACCTGGCCCGAGGCCGAGCCGATCTGGTCGGCGGCGGCGACCAGCTCGATAGGCGACGCGCCAGCAGCCATCCGACGACGGCGGAAGTCAAACCCGCCATGGCGAGAGCGAGAAGGAAGACATTACGCAGCGGATCGGTCTGGCTGACGACGGCCGCGATCGGCATGCGCAGCAGGACGGACATCCCCATGCCGGAGAACCCAAGGGCGCCAACCGATGGGGCATAGCCGTTGGCATGCAGATCATCAGTGTATCCGCTGGCGACCTTCAGCGCTCGGGCATCGCGGACATCGGCGTCGGCGGACAGGTCGCTGCCGATATTCACGCCCGAATTCGAGGCCAGGGCCTTACCCTGGTCGCTGAGCAGCAGCAGATCGACATTCTTCAGACCGGCGGCTTCCATGGCCTTGACCTGCTCTGCCGCGGCGGCCTGTTCGATGCGCGCGCAGCTGGCGAAATTTGTCCAGATGCGGACGACCTCGCCGGATTCGGGGTCGACAACCGGGTAGGCGAAGGTGCTGCTCCAGCCGTCTCCCGCCCCGGCCTTGATCACCAGATCGTTGGAGCGTGCGCCTTGCACCCAGGTGACGCCCTTGGTGTCCTCTCGGCAGGCCTGGAACCAGGGCTGATCGGCCACGTCGATTCCGATGAGGCTGGCAGATTTCACGGCCTTCCCGTTCAGATCCGTGGTGTTGACCGCGATGATCTTGCCGGATTGGACATCGGCGACGACCATCAGGTCGTAGATGTCATAGAGGTCGGTCATGTCGTTGGCCAGGGCCGTGACCTGGGGTGGATCGCCGCGGAAGGAGGCGGGATTTTTGGTAAAGGCCTGCACATCTCCGTAGCGCTCGAAATAGTTGCGGTCGATGATGTCCATCAGCCCGATGGAGAAGACGCGCAGCTGCGCGTTGGTGGATTCGACCGCGGCCGAGCGCTGACTGATATAGCCGATAGCCGCCACCGCGATCGCCGGAATCAGCGCCGCCAGGATGAGGACGAGGGTGATGGTACGGGAAAGGCCGAGGCTCATGAGTGACGCTCCTGGACAGACTGGGGATTGTCACCGCCCTGGATGAGGACGACGAGACTGGAAACGGTGTCGCGCAGTTCAGCCGCCTGGGCGGTCAACTGCTCGCTGGCGGCTGCCGCTTGTTCGGCGGCTGCCGCATTGGCCTGGGTGACGCCGTCGATGTCGGCGACGGCGGCGTTGACCTGGCCGAGGCTGCGCGCCTGCTCGTCGGCGGCGGCGGCGACCTTGGACATCAGTGCGGTCACGCGCGACGAACTGGCCACCACGGTCTGGAAGGCGGCGATCACATCGCGATCGACGGCACGCTGCAGGTATTCCTGCAAGGAAGCGCTGACCTCCTGGACGCGCGCCGTGCTGGCCTGCGCCTCCTGCATGAGGGCGCTGGTGCTCTTGACCTCTTCGGCGCTGCGTTGGGCGAGGGCGCGCACCTCGTCGGCAACGACGGCGAAACCGGCGCCGGCTTCGCCGGCGCGGGCCGCTTCGACGGCGGCGTTGAGCGCCAGGAGGTTGGTCTGGAAGGCGATCTCGTCGATCGTCTCGACCACGGCTGCGGTGCGCTCGGTCGCCGAGCGGATGGCGGTGATCGCCTCGCCGAGGATGGCGATCTGGCGCTGCACCTCGCCGGCGACCTGACGGGCTCCGGCCTCGCCGGCGGTGCTCGCTTGCTGCGTCTCGCGTGCCAGGGCATCGGCCTGCTTGGCGTGATCGGCGGTCTGCCGGGTGCTGGCGGACAGGCCCTGCAGGGCGGTGCTCGTCTCCTCCAGGCTGCCGGCCTGGCGGCTGGCCCCCTGGGCGAGGCTCTGGGCGGTGTCGGACACCTGGCTGCTGGCCCCGGCGATCTGGTCTGAGCGGTTGCTCAGTGCTTCGGAGGCCAGGAGCAGCGGGCGTTCGAGCCAGCGTCCCAGCAGCAGCGAGAGGAGACCGACCGCAACGACCACCGCCACGGCGGCGATGGCGGCGTTGAGACGCCCGTCCCTGGCGATACGCGCTTCGGTCGGCGCGAGCGGCATGGTGATGGCGAAGGCGCCGTGCACCTCGCCGGACTTCCAGTTCTCCATCGGGCCACCGGTGATGTCGTTGCCATCGGTGGTCCCCCAGATGTTGTGCGCCGGATTCTTGGAGTCGCCGTGGCACAGCAGACAGGAGTCGGTGAGGCGGACGGGTCGGAAATAGCGAACCGAACCAGCCTTTTCGTCCACCACCACCTCTTCCAAACTTCCCGCCTCGAGCCGGGTGAGCATCGCCGCCTCCACCGCATCCGGTTTGTTGCCCGGATTGCGCGGCTGGTCCTTGGGCACCCGGAAGGTGAAGCCGGCCTGCTCGGCCTTGGCCGACACGGCGTTCATCGAGGCGACGATCGGCACCGTCTCCATGATCTTGGGCAGGCCGTCGGGCTGACCGGCCCAGATCTTGAGGGCCTCGGTGGTGAACACGCCCTTGGCCCACTTGGTCTCCATCGAGTCGCGCACCGCTTCGGCGGTCAGGCAGATTGCCCGGGCCTTGTCGACGAGCTGGTCGATGGCGGCGTCCCGCGAGCGTCCCGCCTGGGCCAACGCAATCACGGTCACGACGACGCCCAGGAGGATGCCGGTGATGATGAGGACGCGGCTGCGGACGCTGAGGTGCACGTGGCTTCAGTTCTTGAGATTGACGGGCAGTTCTTCCCGCCCGGCGACGCGGTCGGTGTCGAGCAGCATGACGACGTGCTTGCCGCCCTTGCCGACGCCGGTGATGCAGCCGGGATCGGCGATGGCGCCGAACTGCGGCGGCGGCTCGATCTGGGACGGCGGGATGTCGCGCACCTCGGAGACGCGATCGACCACCGCGCCGACCAGGATGGCCTCGGCCCCGCTACCGGTCTGCACGATGACGATGCAGGTGCGCTTGTGGTCGGGCACCGGTTCGAAGCCCATGCGCCGGCGCAGATCGATCACCGGGATGACCTTGCCGCGCAGGTTCAGCACGCCGCGCACATGCGCCGGCATGCGCGGCACCGGGGTGATGTCGGTGATGCCGATGATCTCGCGCACGCGCAGGATGGGCAGGGCGAAGCTCTCGTCGCCAAGGGCGAAGGTCAGGTAGGTGTCGGTGGCGTTGCGCCGGGTGCGCGAGCGCGGGGGGGCATGTTCGCTCATGAGGCTTTCCTGACGGAATCGTCGGCCGTGCTGAGCAGGCCGACAGGATCGAGGACGAGATCGACGCGGCCGTCGGCACCGATCGCGGTACCTACCACGCCGGGCAGTTCGGGCAGGCCGGACAGCGGTTTGAGCACCGCCTGGGTGCGACCGAGAATGGCATCGACGGCGATGGCGGCGCGGCGCGCCCCATCATCGACCACCACCGCCAGGGGCCGCTTCGAGGCCAGCGGCGCGAGACCGAGCAGATCGGGCAGCGGGCGCCAGGGCAGCAGGCGGCCTTGATGGGCGATGACCGAGCCGCGTCCGGCCACACTGTCGAGATCACCGGGGCGCGGGCGCAGGCAGGCGCGCACCGCCGAGGTCGGGATGACGAAGCGCTGGCCGCCGGCCATCAGGCCGAGGCCGTCCACGGCGACCAGGGTGGGCGGCAGGATGACGGTGAAGCGGGCCCCGGCCCCGGTCTGGGCGCTGATCTCGAGGCGTCCGCGCATGCCGTGCACCGCGCTGCGCACGACGTCGAGGCCGACCCCGCGCCCGCTGATGTCGGTCACCTTCTCGGCGGTGGAGAAGCCGGCCTGGCAGAGCAGTTCCCACACCGCGCTGTCGGGGGCCTGCTCGTGCGGCAGGGCCAGGCCACGCTCGCGCGCACGTGCCAGGATGCGCGCCCGGTCGAGGCCGCGGCCATCATCGGCGACGCTGACCACCACGCGGCCATCGTGGCGTTCCGCGGCGATGGTCAGGGTGGCGATGGCGGGCTTGCCGGCGGCGGCGCGACTGGCTGCGTCCTCGACGCCGTGATCAAGGGCGTTGCGCACCAGGTGCAGCAGCGGATCGCCGAGCCGCTCGGCCACCGCCTTGTCCAGTTCGGTGGCGGCGCCGACCAGACGGATGGCGATCGGCTTGCCCAGGCGGGCGGCCAGTTCGCGCGCGGCGCGCTCGGCGCGCTGGAACACCGGGCGGACCGGCACCATGCGCAGGCGGTTGGAGGCGTCCTGGGCGCTGCGCAGCAGACGGTCGATGCGCGCCAGCAGGCTGGCGGTGCGGCGGTCGGTGCGGCCGAGGATGTTGGCGAGCATCGCCTGGGCGATGCCCAGTTCACCGACCGACTCGGCCAGGGCATCGACCCGTTCGACCTCGACGCGCAGGGTGGCCGGGGCGAGCTGATTGGCTGGTGCAGCCAGGGTCGGCGGTGCAGCCGCCGGGCGATGCGGTGTGGCTCCGGCGCGCTGCGCGGCGAGGGCGGCGCTGACGTCCTTGGGGTGGGCGGCGCCGCTGTCCACCAGCACCTCACCGAGGCGGCGGCTGGGCTCGGCGGCCTGTTCGACCAGGGCGGCGGCGACGCTTTCGGGACGTACGGCGCCGCTGGCGATCAGCAGTTCGCCGAGCTGGGCGGGAGGCGGGGTGGCGTCGAGGCGCGGCGCCGGGCCGGGCGCAGGGCCGCCGGTGAGGTGGCGGATCTCGGCTGTCGCCCAGGTGCACGCCGCAAGCAGGGCCTGCAGCGGCACGCCGGGCGCAGTCAGTACGAGATCCTCGGCGCGGTGCATCAGGGCCTGCAGGTCGTTGAGCCCCAGCACCCCGGCATCGCCCTTGAAGGTGTGCAGGCGGCGGCGCAGTTCGGCCTTGGCCTCGGCGTCGCCGCCGTCCCAGGCCAGGGCGAGGGCGGCGAGTTCGTCCGGTTCGCCGCTGGCGCGGGCGAGGAAGTCGGCGACCGCAGCGGGATCGGCGGCCTGCGGTGGTGGCGGGGCTTCGGCGAGGGCGTCGTCGGTGAGGCGGCCGAGACGGTCGAGCAGGTCGGCGGGCGGGTCGCCGGACAGCAGTTGGGCGGCTTCGCGCGCGGCGGCCTGAGCCGTTCCGGCGAGGGCGGGGAGGGCTTCGCTGAATAGCGTGGCAAGGCGCTGACGGGCCTTGGCATCTGCCGGGTCGAGCAGCATCGCGGCTTCGGCTATGGCGTCGCGGTTCATGCCGTCACCCGTTTCTGCACCACGGCCGACACCGCCCGGCGCAGGGCGGGCAGCAGGGCGCGTTCGGCGGTCTCGTAGCCCTGGTAGATCGCCAGGCTGTCCTTGTCGATGATCGCGACCGCTCCGGCATCCTTGAGGTTCTTCTCCATCTGGCTGCCCGCCTTGGCGATGGTCGAGACGACGACGGTGGGGATCGGCTTGTACTGCATCAGCCGGCGCAGGAACGACAGCCCGTCGAGCTTGGGCATGATGATGTCGAGGCACAGCGCGTCGGGATCGAGTTCCAGCAGCAGGTCGCGGGCCTGGAAGGGGTCCTCGGCCTCGCCGCACACCTCGAGGTCGTCGCTGCGCTCGATCACCGCGCGCAGCAGGCGGCGCACCGTGGCGCTGTCATCGACCAGCAGGATGCGGCCCTTGCGCGAGCGCAGTTCTTCGAGCTTGGCGCTGCGTTGCTCGCGTTCGGCGGTGGTGGCGATCTGCTTGACCTCGATCGCCCCGCTGACCGTGTCGAATTTCACCCGTCGGCCGTTGGTGCCGCCGATGTCCTGCTTGGTGATGCTCACGCCAGCCTTCATCAGCATCTGCACGGCGCAGGCGATGTTGCGCCGCCCGACGTCGAGGCCGGCGACCTCGGCCGCCGCCGCGAGGTGGCCGACCACCGCGCCACCCCCGAGGATCGCGGCGCGCAGGGCCGAAGGCTGACAGCCGGACAGGGCGGCCATCTGCAGCAGCTTCGGCACCGCCAGGTCGCCGACCTTGCCAGCGTCCATGTTGCCGGTCTGGGCCGGCACCATGTAGTGGTTCATGCCGCCCCAGCCGCGCGCCGGATCGTGCAGCACGACGGCGACGCATGAGCCGAGCAGGGTCTCGATCGAGCTGGGCTCGCGCACGAAGGCCATCTCGCCGGGCAGCAGGAAGACGCGGTTGCCGCTGCCCATGGCGCGCAATTCGCCGCTGGACTGGCGGGGCGGGGGCAGGCTCATGCGGCGCTGCCAGTCGTCTCGATCGCGGCGTGCAGCTGATCGAGGTCGAGGACCAGTGCCAGGTGGCCGTCACCCAGCAGCGCCGCGCCGGACAGCATCGGGGCACCCGGCGGCAGGCCGGCGAGGCGGCGGATGACCACCTTCTGCACGCCGATCACCGCCTCGACCGCCAGGGCCAGCTGGCGCCGGTTGGCTTCGACCACGACGACGGGCAGGCCGCGCGCTGGCCAGGTCTCGGCGCGACAGGCCAGCACCTCGCCCAGCTCTTGCAGCGGCACGACCTGGCCCCGGCGCATCAGGCAGCGGCCCCGGCCGGCGAGCGACTGGCGGTCGTCGGGCCGGGCGCGGAAGGTCTCGCGCACGCGTTCGAGGGGCAGCACGTAGGTCGAACCGCCGGCGCGCACCAGATAGCCGCCGACGATCTGGGTGGTCACGCCCTTGGGCATCTTGATGCGGAAACTGCTGCCCTTGCCGGTGGTGGTGCTGACGTTGATCGAACCGCCGGCCTCCTCGATGGCACGCTTGACCACGTCCATGCCGACGCCGCGGCCGCTGATGTCGGTGACCTTCTGCGCCGTGGACAGGCCCGAGGCGAAGATCAGGTTGACGATGTCGGCCTCCTGCAACGGGGCGCCGGGGGCGATCAGGCCGATCGACTCGCCTTTCTTGCGGATCGCTTCGAGGTTGAGGCCGGCCCCGTCGTCGGACACGCTGAGGATGACGTGACTGCCGGCCTCGGCGAAGCTGACCGTCACCGTGCCGCGGCGTGGCTTGCCGGCGGCTTCGCGCTTTTCCGGCGTCTCGATGCCGTGATCGACCGAGTTGCGCACCATGTGGGTGAGCGGGGCGTCGAGCAGGTCGAGCAGGCTCTTGTCCACCTGCACCGTCTCACCCTCGATCACCGAGTCGATCTCCTTGCCGATCGCCTGCGCCACGTCGCGCACCAGGCGCGGCACCTTCTGCGCCAGCGGCTTCACCGGTACGCGGCGGATGCCCATGATCGAACGCTGCAGCTGGTTGGACAGTCCGGCGAAGGTCTCGTTGGCGCGCCGGAACTCGCGCGCCAGGGTGCCCATGCCGGGGGTGGCGACGACGCGCGTCTGGAGATGGCGGAACATGTCGCCGACCACGACCAGTTCGCCGACGTAGTGCAGGAAGGTGTCGATCGCGGTCTCGGCGACGCGCATGCTCTTGCCCGGGCCATCGCCATCCTTGCGGATGACCTCGCTGTCCTTGCTGCGATCCTTTGCAGCCGGGCGCGGTTCGAGCGCCTCGGAGGCGTGGGCTGCCGCAGGGGCCGGAAGGGCGACCGCGGCCGGCGGCGCGGGGCTCGCCGCCCAGGGCATCTTGGCTAGGCGTTCGGCCACGAATTCGGCCCCGGCCGCCTCGAAGCCCATCGCGGCGATGAAGACCTGGGCGCCGTCGCAGCATTCCTGGGCGAGGCTGCGCGCCGGGTCGTCGGGGGCGCGGTCGCGCAGGGCGGCGAGCTCGCTCAGTACCACCGCCGCATCGTCCTCGGGCAGTGTGGCGGTGCGCGCCGCTGCGATCAGGGCGGCGAGGCGGCCAGCCGGTTGCCCCGCCGGCACCGGTACCGTCACCGTCACCGTGCCAGGAGCGAGCCTGGCGCGCAGCCGGCCGAGCGCAGCACGGGCCGGATGGTCGCCGGGCGGCAGGACCGCTTCGATCGCGTTGAGGTCGGCGCCGGGATCCTCGCCCGGGGCCGGGCCGGCCGCGCGCGCCGCCTGTTCGCCCAGGCGCAGCGACAGCGGTTCGACCGCGACCGCATCCTCGTCGTCGCCGCCGGCGCGCACCTTGGCGGTCAGCGCCAGCAGCACGTCGAGTCCGGCCAGCAGCACGTCGATCACCGGGCGATCGGCGGAGAGGCGGCCCTTGCGCACGTGGTCGAGCAGCGTCTCCATCTCATGGGCGACGCGCTTGATCGTCATCAGGCCGAAGAAGGCGGCGTTGCCCTTGAGCGAGTGGACTGGGCGGAAGATCGCCTCGATGATGCGGCGTTCGCCCGGTTCGCGTTCGAGTTCGACGAAGAGGCGGCCGACCGAGGCGAGGGATTCCTCGGCCTCATCAAGGAAGCCGGCCAGCAGCTCGGGATCCTGTTCGAGATTCATGTTCAGGTGCCGTCGTGACGCAGTTTGCGGATGGCGGAGAGCTGGTGCATCCAGGCGCGCAGTTCGGCCACCGCCAGGTCCACCGTCTGATCAAGGACGATCGGATCGACCGGCTTGGGTACGAAGCCGATGGCGCCCAGTTTGAGTGCGCCGAGGGCGTTCTCGATCGTGGTGTAGCCGGTCATGACGATGCGCCGCATCAGCGGGTACTGGTCCTGCACGGCGGTCAGCAGGGCATGGCCGTCCATGCGCGGCATCTGCAGGTCGGTGATCAGGATGTCGAACTTGCGTACCGAGAGGGCAGCGAGCGCATCCTGGCCATCGACGGCGGGCACGGCGAGCAGGCCGCGCCGTTCCAGCTGTGCGCAGACGACCCGGCGGATCGCATTCTCGTCATCGACGACGAGGATGCTGATCCGGTTCACGGCTGAACGGGTGGCGCTGGAGCCGAGGGCCGGGACGGGTGGGATGGAAGATGGTAGGTCGGCGGAGGAGGCAGGCACACGACTACCATGCCGCATCCGGATGCCGCTGTCCAGAGGGCTCCTAACGGCACGGAGCAAACCTCGCAGTGAACTAGTCGAATACCGCCAGCGCGACCGCGCCGAGATCCTCAGCCCCTGAGGGCGGAAGGATGCCAACCCATGATCACCACCAGGGCGGCGAAGCCGAGGACATAGCCCAGGACCACATGCCAGCCGTGCTTGAGCCACGCTCCGACCGAGCGGGCTTCGGGGAAGTTGTTCGACAGCGCGACGCCGGCCGACGAGCCGAACCAGATCATCGAGCCGCCGAAGCCGACAGCGTAGGCCAGCATGCCCCAGTCGTAGTTGCCCTGGGCGATGGCCAGTGCGGTCAGCGGGATGTTGTCGAAGACCGCCGAGACGAAGCCCAGGCCGCAGGTGGTCTGCCAGGACGGCGCGGGCAGTTTCTCGACCGGCATCATCGAGGCGCACAGCACCAGCGAGAGCAGGAAGATGCTGCCTTTCAGCGCCCCGGGCAGCAGCGCCCAGTCGGGGCGGCGTAGCGGCACGCTGGCGAGGATCGCCACCCACACGGCGGCCCCGATCCACGGGAACAGGTCGCCGGCATCTGGCCGCCAATTCGAGGCCATGATGGTGTTCAGCGCGATGTTCATGCCGATCGCGCAGGCCAGGATCAGGCCGACGATGCCGAGTTGCGCCCAGTCGAGATGCGCACCGGCCGTCGCATCCTTCTGGATCGGCTGGAAGGCCTGCTGCTGGCGGGCGGCGATGATGCCGAAGCCGAACAGGGCGACCACCGCGCCGACATAGGCGTGCAGGACATCGAGGGGCGAGGCGCCGCGGATCCACATCATCGTCGTCGTCGTGTCGCCGACCACGCTGCCGGCGCCGCCGGCATTGCTCGCCGCGACGATGGCGGCGAGGAAGCCGATGTGCACGCGCTTGCGATAGACCACGGCTGCCACCGTACCGCCGATCATCGCGGCGGCGATGTTGTCGAGGAAGCTGGACAGCACGAAGACCATGATCAGCAGAACGAAGCCGCCCTTCCAGTCATCGGGCAGGAAACGTGGCAGCAGCGCCGGCACCTCGCTGCGCTCGAAGGCGCTGGCGAGGATGGCGAAGCCGGTGAGCAGTCCGAGCAGGTTGGCCAGGGTCACCCATTCTGCACCGAGGTGGTGCAGCAGGCCGGAGAGGCCGGTCTGATGGTCATGCCCGAAAGCCGAGAAACCGAGCTTCCAGGCGACCAGTGCCGCCAGGCCGATCAGCGCCACCCGCAGGGTGTGGTGGTGGAACACCGCCACACCCAGCAGGGTCAGGGCGAAGATCCCGAATTCGATCGGCACCCCGGCCACCATCGGGCCGGGGAAGGCATGGGCGGCATCCATCGTTTCAGTCCGCGTCCGGCTTGTGCGCCAGGGCCATGAACTGGTCGAGGTCCTTGCCGTGATCGCTGGTCAGCTTGCTGACCACGAATAGGGCGATGAAGCCGGCGGTGACGCCGAAGACACCTGGGCCGCCCGAGGTGGGCAGGCCGAGGAAGCTCTTCACCCCGCACAACAGCAGGACGATGAAGACGCAGCTGACCACCAGGCCGGTGACGATGCTTGCGATGACACCCTGGCGGGTCGCGCCACGCCACCACAGTGTGGCGAGCATACCGGGGAAGATCGCCGAGGCGGCGATGCCGAAGCCGAGCATGACCAGCCAGGCGATATTCTGCTCTTTCAGGGCCACGGCCAGGATCACAGCGACGGCAGACATCACAACGGTGGTGATGCGCGCGATCATCAGTTCCTGCTTCTCGGTAGCGTTCTTGTTGATGTAGACCTTGTAGAGGTCGTTCGATACCGTGCCGGCGACGGTGATCATCAGACCGGCCGCGGTCGAGAGGATGGCGGCGACCGCGCCTGCGGCGCCGATCGCCATCAGCCACTTGCCGCCGACCATGTTGCTGATCTCCAGCACGGCCATGTTCTTGGCCAGACCGACACCCGATCCGCCCTGGCTGATCCAGTTGACCAGCTTGGGGTAGATGGCGGGGAACAGCAGGAAGCCGAGGACGATGGCGCAGAGGTAGAAGATGCCCAGGGCGACGATGCACAGGGTTACGCTCTTCTTGGCAGCGCGGGCGCTGGGCACAGTGAAGAACATGATCAGGATGTGCGGCAGTCCGGCGGTGCCGAATACCAGGGCGATGATCGTGCTGACCATGGCCAGGGTGTCGGAGGTCTTGACGCCGATGCTCATCGCGCTGGGCGCCTCGGGCATCATCTGGCGGGCAGTGGCGATGGCCTGTTTCGACTGCTCCAGCACCTGGGCCGTGCTCGCATCGGCGGGCAAGGCGGGCATCGAACGGAGGGCCTCGACGACGGCAGGGTCCTTGCCGGCGACCATTGGCGGAACGGTCTGGTTGGCGGTGGCGAGGATGCCATCGACGGAGCCGTCCCCGACGATGAAGAAGGCCATGATCACCAGCACGACCATGGCGGCCCACAGGAAGAGCGCCTGGATCACCTGATTGTACAGCGTGGACTTCATGCCGCCGAACACGATGTAGAAGCACATCAGCACGCCGAGCCCGATGGTACAGGCGAGGAAGTTCCAGCCCATCAGCAGTTCGAAGAGCAGGCCGGCGCCAAGCATCTGCGGCACCAGGTAGAAAGTCGAGATGATCAGGGTGCAGATCATCACCGCAAGTTTGAGCTTGTCGTCCGGGAAGCGCCGGGCGAGGGCGCCGGCGACGGTGAAGCTGCCCACATTACGCAGCGGACCGGCGATCAGCATGAGCAAGGCCATGTAACCGCCGAAGAAGCCGATCGACAGCCAGATCGAATCGATGCCGAACACGCCGATGTCGCCCGGGCAGCCGAGGAAGCTGGCCGCCGAGAGATAGCTGCCGACCATGGCGATGCCGACCTGGACCCACGGCACGCCTTTGCCTGCGACATAGAACTCGCTGGCGGAAGTGGTTGACCGGGAACTCCACCAGGTGATGCCGATCGAGGCCAGGACGAAGAAGCCGACGAAACCGACGACGAGGGTGTTGCCGTCCATGTTACTTCGCTTTCCAGAACCAGAGGGCGATGAGCAGCCAGCTGACCGGGAAGATGGCCAGCGACATCAGCAGGCCGAGCGGCATGCCGGCGACCGGGATCATGGCCAAATGCTTGCCGACCGGGGTCTGCAGCAATGCGGCGCCGACATAGAAGGCGAAGAACAGCCCGAAGATGCCGAAGCTCACCAGGACCTTGGTGGTCATGCTGGTGGCAGGGGGGGCGACGGGGCTTTGCGCCTGGTCGGGGGGGCTCATGGCTGCTCCTCGGGGGTTAATAACCGGGAGGCGAGGCTAGGGTATTTCTCTATTGCGTCCATAGTCGAGTCGGCGGCGCGTTGAAGGACGCGTTCGCTCGTCTGGCCATACATCTCGCATGCGCCTGCGATCAGTCGCTGTCCCACCACGCCATTCCGCCATCCTCGCCATCGAGCGATCCGACGCAGACGAAGCGGGTGGCGTCGATCATCGTGTTGCGGCTGACGTGGAAATGCCCGAAGGCCCAGGCCGTCGGGCGGCGCGGCAGGGCCTGCCACAGCCGGGTCAGCAGGGGCTCGCCGACATCGCCGGCCGGGCCGGGATCGAGGCCGGCACCGACCACATGCTGGGCCACCGCCATCGCCAGGGCCGGGGCGCCGTGCATGCCGATGCCGATGCCGGCCGGACAGGAATGCGACACGATGAGCTCGGGTGGACGCACGCTGAAGGCGGCGACCGCCGCATCGATGTCGGCCGGGGCGAGGCAGTTGGCAAGGCCGGCATCCTGGGCGCGGTCGGCGTGCATCGCCCCGCCGACGAAGCCGAGGCTGCGGCCGCCCAGACGGACGACGCTGCCGCGCCGCATGTGGCAGAGGCCGTGCGCCGCCCAGCGGTCGGCCAGGCCGTTGGCGTGCGCCCAGCGCAGGAAGTCGTGGTCTTCGTGATTGCCGTCCACTGCAAGCAGTGGGATGGGCAGGCGCGGCCACGGCCGGCCCGGACCCAGGAGGTCGGGGCGGAAGCCGAGGTCGCCGAGCTGGATCGCCGCCCCGGCCCCGGCCGCCGCCGCCGCCGCGACGCGTGCCGCCAGCAGGGCGAGGTCGCCGTGCGCATCGCCCAGCAGTGCGATCCTCATGCCCCGAGCCGGCTCAGATCATGGCGCAGGCGTTCGCGCAGCGTGTCGATGCAGGCCAGGGCGCGGCGCAGGTTGGCGCGCTCCCAGGGATCCAGCGCATCGGGAGCGATCTGGTCGCCCCGCGCGCTGGTGCGTGCGACGAGGCGCAGGCCGAGCAGGAAGCGCCACGCCGCCACCGCCTCGTCGGCGGCCTCACGGTCGAGGTGGCCGGCCTCGGCCAGGGCGCGCAGCCGGGCGCCGGTGCCGTGCGCGGCCAGGCCGTGCGCCAGGGCGCGCACCCGGGCGAAGCCGGCGATGTGCAGCATGGCGAGCTTGAGGTTGGTGGTGCCCTGGCGCTCGTCGTCGGGGCGGATGCCGCCGAACAGGCCGAGCGGCGAGCGGGCCTGCAGGGTCTCCTGGGCGAGCTGGACGAGGAACACCGGCCTGGCCGCCACCGCCGTGCGCATCGCCGCGTGCAAAGCGCCGGCCAGCCCCTCGTCACCCCATACCAGGCGGATATCGAAGAAGACCGCTGCCTCCAGCAGGGCACGCGGTTCCGCGCGCGCGATCCAGCCGGCATAAGTGGCCGACCACTCGGCCAGCGGCAGGCACCAGCGCGGATCGGCGGCATGGCAGCCACCGTGGCAGCGCGGCCAGCCGGCAGCGTGATAGCGCGCCACCACATCGGCGGCGAAGGCGTGGAACCAGCGCGGATCGGCGCCGTCGGCGAAGACCAGCAGGTTGTCCTGGTCGGCTCCGGGCAGCAGCTCACGGCGGCCCTGGCTGCCCACCGCCAGCAGGGCGCAGGCGGCCGGCGGCGGTCCCAGTTCGGCGAGGGCGAGCGCCACGCAGCGGTTCAGCACCGCGTCGGCCACCCGCGTGCCTTCGATGGCGGCCAGTTCCGGATCGAGGCGGACGCGCGCCAACGAGCCCATCCAGGCCTCCAGCCGCGCACGCAGCGCCGGCAGGCGGGCCTGCTCGGCCTGGGCCGCCGCCGCCACCAGTTGGCCCGGCCCCTGACGCAGGGCATCGAGCAGGCGTGCGGCGGAGAGCAGCCGGGTGCTGCCAGCGGCATCGCGCACCGCGAGGCGTCCGACCCGGGCGCCGGCCATCGCATCGGCGGCTGCGGCCAGGCTGGCCCCGGGTTCGAGGCTGCGCACCGGGGCGCTCATCGCCGCGTAGGCGGTGGCGCCGCCACGGCGCGCCAGGTCGCCGGCGGTGACCAGACCGGCCACGCCGCCGTCCGGGGCGGTGAGCAGCGCCGCCGAGCCGCCACTGGCGGCGAGGGCGGCGATGACTTCGCCGGGCGCGGCGGTCAACGGCAGGTGGGGCACCGTCTCGGCGAGGGCCTCGGCCGGAGCCAGCAATCCGGCCTGGGCGACGGCGACGGCATCGTTCTGCGCCTCGGCGGCGGCGCGACGGATCAGGTCGCCGGGCTCCACCTCAGCCCCGTCGAGCAGGCGGGCGGTGATGACCAGGGCCGGCCGTTCGCCGACCGTCACCTCGTCGCTGGCGACCAGGGCCGGCAGCGCGCCGGTACGGCCGGCAAGCAGGACCCGGCGCGGACCGCCAGGGCCCTCGACCAGGACGCGGTCGGCGGGATCGGAGAACAGCGCCGAGGGTCCGGCCGCGTCGCCGACCAGCTCGCCGGCCCGGCGGTTGGCGCCGGCGATGCGTCCGTCCACCACCAGCCACACCGCCTCGCTGGTGGCGTGGGCGAGGGCCTGGGCGCGGGCGTGCTCGTCGGCCAGGGCCTGCTCGGCGGCGCGGCGCGCCCGTTCGCTGGCCCAGCCCTGGCGCAGGCCGAGGGCGACCAGCGCGGCGACGACGGCGGCGACGCCACCGGCGATCCAGCCGAGGGTGCGCGTGGTGCGGGCCAGCTCGGCATGGACATCGTCGAGATAGATGCCGCTGCCGACCACCCACCCCCACGGCGCGAAGCCGCGCACGAAGGACAGCTTGGGCGCGGTGTGCGCAGCGTCATCCGCCTTCTGCCAACGGTAGTGGACGAACCCCTCGCCGGCGTCATGCACCCGCGCGACGCTTGCAGCGAACAGGCGCACGCCATCGGGATCGGCGTGCGCGCCGACCTCCTGGCCTTCGAGATCGGGCCGATACGGATGGACGATCATGCGCGGCGTCGCGTCGATCACCCACAGGTAGTCCTTGTTCGCCTCGCCGTAGCGCAGCGCGCGCAGATCGGCGGCGGCCAGCGCCTGGGCCCGCGCGCCATCCGCCTCGGCGCGCTGGTGGCGTTCGCACAGGCTGATCGCCGAGGCGACGATCGCGCGCAGGGTCTCGCGCTTGCGCTCCAGCAGGGCGGCCTCGGTGGCGGGCAGGATGAGACCCCAGATGCCGACGACGAAGAGGGCGATGGCGATCAGCGGTGGAGCGATCAGCCGCACCACGGCGCTGCGCTGGTGATAGGGGTGGATCGGCCGCATGACGGCATGGTAGCGTTGCGGGAAGTTGCGGCACGGGGGATGGCCGGGACCTGTCGGAATCCCCCACACAATCACCCCGTGAATCTGCCGATCCCCCACGAAACCCCTCGTAAACCATTGGCACGACTGACGCAGTACACATCAGCAGAAGCACCAACCAACCTCCCACCGGAGACCCAGCCATGAGCAAGATCATCATCCTCCTCGCCGCCACCGCCCTCCTGCTGCCCGCCGCCGAGCGGGCCGACGGCGCCAAGGGCAAGGGCCACCACCGCGGTGAGGTGCGCGAGAAGGTCCTCGCCAAGTTCGACGCTGACAAGGACGGCAAGCTGTCCGACACCGAGAAGGCCGCTGCCAAGGCCGCCTGCAAGGAGCGCTTCGCTGAGAAGAAGGCGCAGTTCGACGCCGATCAGGACGGCAAGCTGTCGGAGACCGAGCGCGCCGCCGCGCGCGCTGCGATCAGCGCCCGCATGCAGGAGAAGCACCCCGAGCTGTTCGCCAAGATCGACGCCAATGGCGACGGCACCCTGTCCAAGGAGGAGTGCCAGGCCGCGCGCAAGCAGCGCCACGAGCGCCATGGGGACAAGCGCGGCAACGCCGACTGATCGACTTTCCCGCCTGCGCACCTACCATCACATCCGGAGTCCCTGCCATGCGCCTCATTCTTTCCATGCTCGCCGTCTGCACCCTGCTGCCGGCCGCCGAAACCCCGAATGCCGCCCAGCCCGAACGCGGCGCCCTGCTGGCCAAACTCGACAGCGACGGCGACGGCCGCGTCTCCAAGGCCGAGTGGGTCGCCGGCCTCGAACGCCGCGAAGCCTGGCTGAAGGCCAACAAGCCCGAGGTCTATGCCAAGCTCGACCGCGACGGTGACGGCCAGGTCACGCTCAAGGATCGCCAGGCGCTGCACCAGCAGTGGCAGGCGCGCTTCGCCGAGCGTCATCCGGAGTTGAAGGACCGCCTCGACCGCAATGACGACGGCAAGGTCGGGGCCGGTGAGCGCCGCGTCGCCGATCGCCGCGAAGATGTGCGTGACCGCGCCGAAGACCGCGCCGACCGGCGCGAGGATGTGCGCGATGCCAAGCACGACGGCGGACTGCTCGACGAACTCGAAGATGCGATGGACCGGCGCGAGGATGTGCGCGACCGCGCCGAAGACCGCCGCGACCGCGCCCCCGGCAAGGTCGGCGGCCCGGGCCGCAAGTGAAACGGACGATGGCTGGAGGCTGAGGGCTGGACGCTGGAGGCCCGAAGGAGACTGGGGACAGGCGTTGTCTCGGTCAACCTTCGGCCGGCCTCCAGCTTCCAGCTTCCAGCCTCCAGCCTCCAGCCCCCCCAATCAGGAATCCTGCCATGCGCCTCATTCCCCTCCTCCTCACCACCGCCATGCTGGTCGCCGCTGACGGCGCTGCGCCACCCGAGCACGCCGGCCCGCCCGGCCAGCGCCCGCCCGGTCCGCCGCCGGAAGAAATCTTCAAGCGCGCCGATGCCGACAAGGACGGCAAGGTGACCCTGGCCGAGCTGACTGCCGCGGTTGAAGGCCATCAGGCGAAGATGAAGGACGAGATGTTCGCCAAGATGGACGCCAACGGCGACGGTCAGATCTCGAGGGCCGAGTTCGCCGCCTTCGAACCACCCGCGCCCCCGGGCGACGAGGGCAAGGGCCGCAAGAAGCGCGGCCCCGACCCGGCCGAGATGATGAAGCGCCTCGACAAGAACAACGACGGCGCGATCACCCAGGACGAACTGCCCAAGGGACGTGAGGGCAAGGGCGGCAAGGACGGCAAGCCGCCGCGCGAGGGCGGGGGCGACGATCTGCTCCCCGACCTTCCCAAGTAATCCTAGAGTCCTTGAGGGCAGCGACTTTGACCTGCCAAGTCAAAGTCGGCAAAGTCGCTGCCCTTGAGGACTCGGGGTGCGGGGGCGCAGCCCGCGACGCCCATAATCAGCCTCGGGCTGGGGTGGAGCCCCGCTAGATAGACTAATCCACACAGAGCACCAGAGGTACCAGAGGTCAAGACAAGGCTTTGAACGATTGCGTGAGTTCACTGCACCCTGCAACGCCTTTCCCCTCTGGTCACTCTGGTGCTCTGTGTGACCAATTCTTAGAATTCTTATGGCGTCGTTACCTGCGCCGCCGCCTGTTCCAGACGGCGGCGCTCGTCGTCCGGGCGGCGCCACCAGCCGAGCCGCCAGGCGTGGTGGATCTTCCAGCCCAGGCCACGCAGCACTTGGTCGACCAAGCGCTCGCGGTCGCGGCAGGTCGCGGCGGCCCCCCACGCCTGGTCATCGATACGCACGGCGACGGGACCCTGGCGCCAAGCCACGCCGCCATCGCCCACGGGTTCAGACTCCGGGCCGGCCAGGCGGGCCGCGACTCCGGTGAGACGGGCCTGGCCGGCGCTGCGCGTCGCGCCGTCGCGGGCGTAGGCGAGGAACTCGCGCAGCGCCAGCAGGCCCTTGGCCTGGGTGCGCGACGGGTCGATGTCCTCTGGCGACAGGTTGGTGAACACGCGCATGCGCCGTCGCGCGCGCGTGATCAGCACGTTGAGCCGGCGTTCGCCACCGTCGCTGTTGAGCGGCCCGAAGTTGAGCGCGACATGGCCCTCGGCGTCGCGGCCATAGCCGACCGAGATGAGGATCACATCGCGCTCGTCGCCCTGCACGTTCTCCAGGTTCTTGACGAAGAAGGGCTCGTGCGGGTGGGCGGCGAAGAAGGCCTCGCCAGCCTGGTCGGCGCGCCGTCGGGCCTCGATGGCATTGGTGATCGCCTGCATCTGCGCCTGCGAGAATGCCGCGACCCCGAGACTGAGCTGCGGCGTGGCCAGCGCATGCTGCATCACGGCCTCGGCGATCGCTGCAGCCTCGCCGGGATTGGAGCGGGTGCGGGCGCGGTCGTACACCGCTTCGGGCAGACGGGTCAGGGTCAGGCCATCGCCGTCCGGGCGTGGTGCCCCGGCCGGACTCGGGAAGGTGCGCAGCCGGCCCTCGTAGAAGCACTGGTTGCTCACTGCGATGAGCGAGGGATGGCGGCTGCGGTAGTGCCAGCGCAGCATGGTGGACGGGCAGCCGGCGCCGAGGCACAGGCCGAGCACGCTTTCCAGGTCGCTGGCGTAGCCGGCCTCTTCCCCCGTTTCGTCGGGGTCGCCGCCGATCAGGCGGTCGAAGAAGCTGGTCGGCGGCATCTGCTTGCTGTCGCCCACCACCACGAGTTGCCGGCCGCGCGCCAGGGCGCCGACCGCATCGACCGGGCGCACCTGGCTGGCCTCGTCGAAGACCACCAGATCGAAGGTCAGACCGCCCGGTTCGAGGTAGGCGGCGACCGACAGCGGACTCATCAGGAAGACCGGCTTGATCCGCTGCACCACGCCGCCGGCGTCGCGCAGCAGCTGACGCAGCGGCAGGTGCCGGGTCTTCTTCTCGCTCTCGCGGCGCACCAGCGCCGCCGGGCCGGTTTCGTTGCCGGGCGGCAGGTTGGCGCGATGACGGGCCGCGATGCGCGCGCGGTTGGCGGCCAGCACCGCGGCGTCGAGCTCGGCGAAGCGGCTGCGTGCGCGGTCGTGCGCGGCGGCGTCGAAGCGCGCCAGCTCGGGCCGCTCGCGCAGGGCGCGCGCCAGCAGCGCGGCGAGGCGCGCGGCGCGCATCGCCGGCTGCAGGCGGCTGCCGGCGGCGTCCCAGGTGCGCGCCAGCGCGACCACGGCGGGCAGCGCGGCGAGCGGCTCGGCGGCGCGGTTGACCGCGCAGACATCGTGCAGGCTGCCCGGCGCGGCGGCGCGGGCGGAGAAGCGCGCGGCGCAGGCCTCCCAGGTGCCGGTCTCGGTACCGGGTGCAGCCAAGGCGGCACGCAGCCGGCCGCTGGCGTCCTCCCAGGCGGCCAGGGCCGGCTGCGCCGTGGCGATGGCACCGGCATCCGCGGCGCGGATCGCTGGCCAGCCGCGCTTGCGGCCTTCTGCCCAGGCGGTGGCCCAGGCGCGCGCCTGCGCGAGTTCGCTCCACGCCGAGGCGGCACCGCGCCAGGCCGGGCCGAACAGCGCCAGCCCCAGGCCGTCGCGTTCGCGCAGCGCGGCGGCATGGCGGCGTGCGGCCAGCACGGCATCGCACAGCGCGACCTGCTCGGCGTGCGTCGTAGGTGCGCGGCCGGGCTGGCACAGGCCCTTGAGGCGCGCGTTGGCGGCGCGCCACGCTCCCGAGACCCAGCGGAACATGCCCTCGCCGAAGGCCGCGAGATCGGCGCGCGTCTGCACCAGATCCTGGTCCCAGGCGTCGGGAATCAGGGTCGCGGCGTGGCGCGCGCGCAGGCCCGCGCCGGCGTCGCCGTCGGCGAAGAGCCGGTCCAATTCGCCGGGGTTGGCGGTCCAGGCCGGTGATTCGGGATCGGCGACGGCGGCGGGTCTGGCCGCGACATGGCGCGCGGCGGCGAGCAGCGTCAGGGCTTCGGCGGGGCCGGCCGGTTCGGCGACGGCGAGGCGCTGCGCCAGTGCGCTGGCGGCGTGGCGGGCCGACGCCAGCGCGCCGGTGGCGGCTTCGCCCAGCGCGCGGATCCGCGCCTCGTCGTCGGGCAGCACCTGGACCAGGCGGGCCTCGCCCCACGGGTGCGCCGCCAACGGGCCGGTGCGCGCCAGGGCGGCCTGCAGTTCGCCCAGGGCGGCGTCGGCGGCGCTGATCGCAGCGGCGTCCTGGTCGGGGAAGGCGTCCTCGGGCAGCGCGGGCACGCCGTCCTGCGGCCCGCAGTCGGCCAGCGCATCGAGCGCACTGCCGGGCGACAGGCCGCTGGCGCCGATCGGGGCGGACAGCGCCGCCGCCAGTGTGTTCAGCTCGCCGCGCACCGTCGCGTAGCTGCGATCCAGCGCCTCGCCCGGCGCGGCAGGCGGCGGATCGGCGCGCAGGGTGCGGCCGATCTCGCCCAGCACCGCGCGCTTGGCCGCCTTGTCGCTGTGCAGTTCGAGGCACAGCGCGCCCAGGCCGACCGACTCCAGCCGGCGCTGCACCACGCCCAGCGCGGCCATCTTCTCGGCCACGAACAGCACGCTCTTGCCGGCCACCACCGCTTCGGCGATGAGGTTGCAGATGGTCTGCGACTTGCCGGTGCCGGGCGGGCCCTGGATCACCAGATCGGCGCCGGCCGCCACCGCCGCCAGGGCCTCGGCCTGCGAGCCGTCCGCCTCGACCACCTCGCCGACGCGCTCCGGCGGGCGCGTCGCATCGAGGTCGGCGGTGGCCGGCAGGGGGGCGAAGCCGCCGCCGAACAGCTTGGCGACCAGCGGCCGTTCGGCTGGGCCGGCACCCTGCGGCCAAGCGACGGGATCGAGGTCGCGCCACATCAGATAGCGTCCGAACGAGAACAGGTCGAGGGCGAGGCGCTCCTCGACCGCCCAGCCCGGCCGCGTCGCCACTGCCGCCGTCACCTGCGCGAACCAGGCGCGCAAGTCGAGGCCGTCGGGGGCCGGCAGCTCGGGCAGGATGATGCCGGTGTCGGCCTTCAGCTTCACCGCCAGGGTCAGGTTGCCGAGCGGTTCGGCGTCGGCCGCGGTCAGGGTGAACTGCGCGTCGGCGCGCGTGCGCGCCAGGCGCACCGGTGCCAGGCACAGCGGCGCGCTTCGCCACGGCGCATCGCCCACCGCGTCGGGCTCGCGCCAGCGCAGGTAGCCCAGCGCCAGGTACAGCACGTTGACACCTTGTTCTTCCTCGACGAAGCGGGCGTCGCGCGTGGTCGCCAGCAGGCGGGCCTGCAGGCGCTCGGGCAGGTGGATGGTCTGCAGCTTCTTGTCGCGGTGCTTGGCTTCGGGCTCGCCGCTGGTGGCGGGCGGTATCGCGACCTCGCCATCATCGCCCGCTCCCGCATCCTTGCCGGCCAGGAAGGTGAACGACGCCTCGTCGTCCCACAGCAGGCGATAGACCTCGTGCGGCAGTTCGTCGGCGATCTGCACCCCGCGCGCCTTGGACGGCCGGTGGTTGAGCAACTGGTTGCGCAGCGACAGGTCGAGCAGGTCGCGGCGGGCGGCTTCCAGGCGCTGGGCGGCGGTCGTCATGCCGCGCATGGTGGGGCTCTGGGCGGGGAATCCACGGCGCAATGGCGCTGCGAGGTCGCTGGGTGGGGAGGATGTGCCGCCATTCCTGGTGAACGGCCGGGCCGGCGTTGCCGCCAGAATCGAGGCATCTACAGTGGGGCATGGAGCCGCTTCGCCCATGCGTCTGAACCTCTCGATCGCCCTGGGGGTCGGCTTGGTGTGTGTCGGGATCACCGGCCTGATGCAGCGCCTCGCCTGGGAGAAGCAGCGCGAGCGCATGGCGTCAACGCATATCGCAGCGGTTAGCGCGGCGGTATCGCGGCTCGAGAGGGCCCTGGTGCTGCCGGTGTGGAATCTCGACGTCGCGCAGGTTCGGCAACTGGTCGAGGCCGAACTGACGACCGGTTCGCACCTGCGCGAAGTGTGGATAGAAATGAGCGCCAACGAGCAGTTGCGCGCAGTCTCCAAGGAAGGCCTAGTCAACTGGAGCACCGCCGTCGCGCCTTCTCGTGGAATGGTGGCCCGGCCGATTGCGGCACCGCATGTCGACCGTCAACCGGCCGGCGGCTTTGCTGTGCTCGATGATGACGCTCCGCTGCGCCGCGAGTTCGAGGCGCGCCGCAACGACGCCATCCTGCTCAGTGCTCTGACCGGACTCGCCGCCGCCCTCGCCGCCGGGTTGCTCAGTGCACGACTGGTCAACCGTCGTACGGCCTCGTTGGCCAACAGCTTGGCCGCCGCCCCCGAGGCCCCACCGGCAGAGCCTTCGGCCGACCGTCTCGACAACATCGCCGGGGCGGCGGAGGTGGTTCTTGCGCGCCTGACCGGTATCCTTGGAGCCTTTGAGGATGGCATCATCACGGCCGGCCCGGATGATCTTGTGCAACGCGTCAACCCCGCGGCGGCAGCCTTGCTGGCCAGCCCTGCGCCGGGCCAGCCCCTGCGCCAGGTGCTGGCCGCCCTGACCGGGGCGCAGCCCGAGGTCTGGGAGCCAGGACTGGCTGCCGGAGGCTACGAATGGACACGCGCCGGACGCGTGCTGCTGGCCACCCGCCATCCCCTAGCCGGCCCTGGCTCGGGCACGCTGGTGCTGGTGCGCGACCTCACCGCCCTGCGCGTGGCAGGCACCGCCCTCGCGACGCAGCGCGCCCAGCTGCAAAGCATCATCGACCATGCGCCGGCGATGATCTTCGCCAAGGATCTGGCAGGGCGCATATTGTTCGTCAACCGCTACTACGAGACGGTGATGGGGACCCCCGCGGCAGCGGTTGCCGGCGCCACCGGCGACCGGCTGTTCCCCCCCGAGCTGGCCGCGAGCTATGCTCTCAACGACCAGAACGTCATCGCGAGCGGAATGCCGTTGGAGTTTGATGAGGAGGTCGAGACGAACCAGGGGCGTCGGACCTACCAGTCCGTGAAGTTTCCACTTCGTGACCCTGAAGGGAGGGTGTGGGCGGTATGCGGCATCGCCCTTGATGTCACGGCCGCACGCTCCGCCGAGCGCGAGCGGCAGGCGATGGCCGAGCGGTTGCGTCATGCCGAGAAGCTGCAGGTCGTCGGCCAGCTGGCGGGGGGGGTGGCTCATGATTTCAACAATCACTTGGCCGCCATCCAGGGCTTCGCCGAGCTGCTCGCGACCAGGATCGAGGATGAGCGCCAGCGCCGCTGGTGTGCCAACATCACCACTTCGACACGGCGGGCCAGCGAGCTGACCCGCAGCCTGCTGCGCTTTGCCCGCCGCGGCGAGACTAGTCAGGCCCCGCTGTCTGTCGCCACGCTGCTGACCGAGACGGCCAACCTCGCGGAGCGTCTGGTGGGCCAACGCGTCCGCTTGGTGGTCGATACCGGGCCACCGGGGCTCGTCGTGCCGGGAGACGTGGCGATGCTGCAGAACGCCTTGCTCAATCTCCTGATCAATGGTCGTGATGCGATGCCGGCCGGCGGGCAGCTGAACCTGTCGGCCACCGTCGAGCACATCGACGCGGCGCGGGCGGCGGGCCTGCGTGACCCGCTCTCCCCGGGTGCATATGTGGCGATCCGCGTCGCTGATACCGGAACAGGCATGTCCGTGGGCGTAAGCGAACGGATCTTCGAGCCGTTCTTCACCACCAAGGGGCCTGGCTCCGGGACCGGCCTCGGACTGGCCTCGGTGCGTGGCACGGTGATCGATCATCGAGGCACGATCGAGGTGGAGACGGCACCAGGCAGAGGCAGCACCTTCATCATCCTGCTGCCGCAATCGGCGGAGGTTGCGCGAAACTCGTCAGCCCAGCTGCCGGCCGTGCGCGCCGCGGCCCGCCTTGCTGGGCTCAGCATCCTGGTGATCGACGACGAGGCGCCGTTGCGCGAGTTGCTGGCCACCGCCCTGGCCGCCCAGGGAGCAGAGGTCCGGACGGCAGGCGATGGTCGGGAAGGCATCCAGCAGTTCGCGGCCAAGCCGTGCGACTGGGTGCTGCTGGACATGCGCATGCCGGGGATGGATGGCGGCGCTGTATTCGCTGAAGTGCGGCGGTTGTCCCCAGGCCAGCGGGTTGTCGTCATCAGCGGCTATGCCGAGGAGTCGGCCCTTGCCGCCGTCATGGAAGCCGGAGCCACCGCACATCTCGCCAAGCCATTCGCCGTCGAGTGCCTGGTCGATCTGCTTGCCGCGCCTCAGGGATCGCCGGCGAGGGCATAGCGTCGCCACAGGGCGGCGTAGGCCGGCGTGCGTTTGAAGGCGGCGAGGCGATCTGAAAAGGCGGCGACCCACTCAGCCGGAGCACGGTCATGACGGAACGCGATGTGGAACACCGACAGCTTGACGGGTACGCCATGCAGCGGCCGCACCGTGGCGCCAAGCCCGGCCGCAGCGGCGGTGCGCGTGCCGACCTGCAGGGTTGATACCACGTTGGTCTGCTCGTCGGCGACTTCTTCGACCACGGCGACGGCACGCAATCGGGCCACGAAGTCCTCGCCGTAATTATAGCCGGTCACGAGGCCGACGCCGTGGCCGGCAAGGTCTTCGGGGGTGGTGTAGGCGATGCGATCGGCATCTTCGTTGCGTATCCATACCAGCCAGGGGTCGGCGAGCAGTGGCTCATCGGCAAAGCGGAGGTAGCGCTCGCGTTCGGGGCTGCGGGTGATTCCGAACAAGCCATCGACCCCGCCCTCTTCGGCCATGCGCAGCAGGCGGTTCCATGGCGTCAGTCGCAGGGGCTCGTGGGGCTGGCCAAGTTCGGCGAGAACCGTCTGTACCGTATCGACCCATAGACCGCCGAGGCGCCCTCCTACGGCAGTCTCGGCGGGCAGCATCTCAATGTAGGGCGGGGTGGGATCGCAGCCCAGCCTGAGGATCGGCAGTGCTTCGCTGGCAGGCAAGGCGCGCAGTAGGCAGAGCAGCAGGAGCAGGCGTGGCATCCCTCCCACTATGGACAGGGGCAGGCCGCTGTGAAGCGGGCTGTTCGGCTGTTGCCGCAGGAGTCCCCCCGCCACCCCGCTAGAGTCCTTGGCCAAGACGAAGGCATGACCGGGATAGCCCCGGTCGAGTGCAGCGCAGGATCATCGGCGTTGTATTCGTCCGACACACCGACATGGCAGAATCAAGCCGGAAACGATCCTTCCCCGGAGGTAAGCAAGTCCTTGATTGGGGATCGAGTGGAAAAGGAACGCAGGGCGTCAACGAAGGTCATGGCGTAGGACGCCTGGATGTAGATCCAGTCGGGAGGATTCTGCTCTGGTCGAAAAAGGGCGATCTGAACCCGGTAGGCTCCCAGCATCTGCTCGGGTGCTTCACGCAACACCAAGTAGGCAACCCGGGGGTCTTTCTCGTTGTGGATCTTCAAGGACGCCAACCACGAAGCCGGGAGGCTTGCAGGAGTTACAGGACTCTGCGCCTCAGATAAAGTATTGGTGGCCATGATTAATGCGCTGGCGATCAACGCCGGCTTTGCCGATTCGGGTCTGCAGGACGGGTCCAGCGATCAAGTATGGCTCGCAGGTCAGCGATTCGCGCCGGCTTGCTGAGGTGGGCGTCCATGCCGGCGGCCAGGCAGCGGTCGCTGTCCTCGGAGGCGGCGTTGGCGGTCATTGCCACGATCGGCACATGTCGACCGGAGCGATTTTCTGCGGCGCGGATCGCGGCGGTCGCCTCGTAGCCGTCCATCACCGGCATCTGGCAATCCATGAAAATCAGGTCGAAGGATGCCGTG
>JFJP01039309.1_pt1 | contig 26007 bp, 35 predicted proteins | sample 431651 | NCBI WGS metagenome assembly JFJP01 (sample SAMN02602958, study PRJNA72255) | Microbial mat metagenome, whole genome shotgun sequencing project. | biome: fresh water; feature: sink hole; material: water; isolation source: purple microbial (photo- and chemosynthetic) mats found in...
CGACAAAATATGTAGATTCTATTATAGAAAATCTTGGTCTGTAATATTTAAAACATCGATCTAAAAATTGGGGACGCAAGTCCCCAATTTGTTATGGAGGGTCTATGTCAACTGATGTTGGTGGTATATGCTATAAAAAAATTGGTAACCAAGTTATTGCTTTGGTATCTGATACATATCACGGTTCTCCATTGTTATGTTTCGCTCCCGATGTATTGATTGTATGTAAATCTACATATGATAAATACAATGAACACTATTTTTTATTCGATCATAATAAAACTAAGGTAGTATTGATATGAGCTTTTCAAAATTTTACGATGAAAGTATTATAAACATACCAATTCATTTCGAGTCGGTTGTATTTAATGATGATATGTCCGTAAAGGAAATAACAATACCGGATCAATATATTTCGCACCTAATTGAAGGTAAAATATTGGTCGAGGCTTCTGATGACAAGAATAAAGATTCTTCTATCAAGTGGAAAGATAAAGAGGGTAACGAAAAGGATTTTGAAGTTGCTCTTGGTAATGTAAAGATTGGTGGTGATACCATTATTCTTAATATGTCTACCGCTTCGGGTTGTATGTCTGCCATGCTTGGATTGTGTTCTCTTGGTGCTGATGGTAAATGCTATGCTCGCCGTCAAGAGGTTGCCCATCCTAATGATGATGGTGCTCTTGGTAAGAATAAACGCCATGAACAACAATGGTCCTGTTTAACTCCCGATGCTATTGCTACCGGTCTTATTAATGTTGCTAAAAAGATTGGTGGAATCAAATTTGTTAGATTCAATGAGGCTGGTGAATTTAGAAACCTGCCTTCTGATCCTGCTAAATTAGCCGCTTTGCCCGACTCTGTAAAGGCTGATATTGGTGATACCGATGATGTTGGAAAACTCAAGGCTGTTGCCGCTTCTCTTATTCGTCAGGGTTCTGATATAGTTCTTTACACATATACACATAGAAGTGATTTGAATGTATCTAATCTCGGTCCCAATGTTTGTATCAATGGTTCCGGTTTCATGCTTGATAATGCTTTTGTTCCTGTCGAGATTGGTGACTACTACAATGTATGGAAGATGAAGGAAGAAGGAACACTCAAGGGACAAACATTTGGTGGTTCTGTTGTAAACAATCCTGTGTTCTGTATGGGTGATTGTCGAGTATGTAAATGGTGTAAGGTTCGTTTGGGTAATCATATATTTATTCCTATTCATGGTTCAAAAACAAAATACAATATTGAATTGGATAAATTGGCAAGTGAAATAGTTGACGCGGCTTTAGCAATGGCTGATGATGGATTATCACCTAAAGAATTGGCAGCTTCAATACTTGAAACTTTACCACAGGAACAAAGAGATAAACTTCGTATTCTTATACCTGTCCGTAATGATCGTATTGCTAAATTAGCATCTGTAATCTCCGGTAAATCCCTTCTTGGTGATTTCCTTGATGATCTACTTGTTGCCTTTAATCCCGAAGATTATATTGATGAACCCGATATACATACAAAGAAGGAAGCAATATCTGCTTCTATTGATGCTATGTCTGGTAAAATTAAAGAAGGTATTGCTTTAGCACTTCAGAAAAGAGATGAAGGTAAGGTTAAAGATTCTACTGTTGATAAATGGAATACATATCAGAAACAGTTAGACAAGGCAATCAACTCTATTGCTAAAGGTAAACCGGAAATTGGTAAACAAATCGCAGGACTTTGGAAGAGGCAGAAGGCAGGAACACTATGATCGCTCTTGATGTTATATTGGCTGAACATGGACTTATTAAAGTGCCGTTGATAGAGGATTCTATTCATTCTGTTGATGGTCGTGAAATAGCTGACCTATTGAATATTAAATTTGATGGTGTTTGGGCTGATGCTGATCTTTTACAATTTACTGATGTTGATGGTTTCATATCCGATAAGCCTGGTGTTCGTGCTACATTCTATGCTAAAGATTTGTCAACTGCTATTCATAAGGTTGTTGATAAAATGAAAGCATTTAATCCCGACAACTGGAAAGAAAAGATCGGTAATTGGATAAATACAATAGATGATACGGATGTAAAATCAAAAGTAATATCACTATTTTAAGGATTATATTATGAATGGAAATGAATGGGTCAAGTATGCCATTGACAATCTATCACAGGTTGAGGTCAATGTCGGTGAACATAATCTTAGGGTCTATAATCTTAAAAAGGATTTTATCTTTCGTGGAGATAAGATTGTTGGTGTCGGTTATTCCGATGAACAACACTCAAAGGTTAGATTCGTATATGATCCCAACAATGAAGATCAGGTAATTTTCTTCTTTCAAGATACAAAATCTTTTCAATTACCCATTCAGATAGATGATATTATTGTTTGGAAGAAGGGTGAGACTTATGAATCTACTGATACAAAAGGAAAGAATATGAGAAACATTAATGAGTCTGCCGATGAAAAAATGAAACAACAAGTTGCTAAACAACTTTCGTCTGTGATGTCATCAATCAGAAATAAGTTTGAAGATGGTGGGCGATTTGGTTCTAAAGAACAAGGTAATGTTGTTGAGATAACACCTTCCAAATCTGGGTCGGTTCAATTGGCATTTGAAGTCTATCCTGACGAATATATCAAAAGAGATAAGACAGTACAATATGATTCTGTTATTGAAGCCGCATTGGAATTTTTCTTTGGTGATCCAAAATCTCTTAAACCAACGAAATTGGCAAAGGGATTTTCATATCACATTCCTGGCATTAATAAGTACAAATCTTATAAGATTGAAACGGTTGAACATAATTCTGAAAAGTTTATTATTGAACTTAGATTTTTTCCAAATGATAAGGGGACCCCTTTTAACGAATCCGTCGGTAAAGTATTTATTGGTCGTAGTAAGAAGAATGTTGTTAAGGAATCAACCGACACCGGTCGTAACATGGTTACTGAAGCAACCAAACTATTTGATTCATTATTTGATTGATTGCTTTAATCTGAATTGATATATTAAGAGGAATAGGAAATACACTATTCCTCTTTTCCTATATACAGTTTAATTAACCATTGACGGAGTATTGATTTGAAGATCATAGTATATTCAGCATTATTTGGTTCTTATGATGTTTCATTAAACGAAGTGGAATACGATAGAGATAAATTTCAGTTTATACTTTTCACAAACATGAAAAGATTAAAGTCATCAACATGGGATATTCATTATGTTAAAGACGAACCAGTTGTTGGTGATAATCCTCGTTCCTCTTATTTTTATAAGACCAATCCTCATTTGTGCCTTCCTAAAGATTCAACCATTTCTGTTTGGGTAGATTCCAGCTTTACAAAATTTGATACAATAGTACTTGAAAAATGGATAGAAGATTTTTCAAAGTTACCCGACTCGATGTTAATTGAACAACATCCCGGCCGTAATTGCGTATATCAAGAACTTGAAGCAAATTGTCAATTGAATAAAGATGATGTTCAAGCAATGAGGAATCATGTAGAGACATACAGAAGAGAAGGTATGCCTCCCAACAATGGAATGGTTGAAACCGGATTCCAAATCAGAAAACACTTTGATCCCGAACTAATTAAATTTCAAGAAGCCTTGTGGCATGAAATGACAACCAAGACCCGTAGAGATCAACTCAGTTGGAACTATGTTCAATGGAAAAACAAATACAATAACTATAGTCTGTTTTCAATAGAAAAGAAATACACTGTTGTTATATTTGCTGATCATCCGCATAGACCAAAACATACGGAGAAGATTGCTTTAATCGGTCCTTGGTTGGGTGAAGATCGTTTTGAATCTTATTGGGTTGATTATGTCATTGACATTCTTGGTAAAACCCCTGTTGATAAGGTTGTTGTTGGTTGTAAGACTGGTCATACGTATTTATATCAATCACTATCGCCCGATAAAATTGTTGAAATTGAAAGTAATGGTTCATCTATGTTCAACCTTGTTGACAAGAGATGTCCCCGGTTTGATATCAAGACGGTGGGTGATAAGGATATTATTAGAATAGAACCATCCAATGATCACTTTAAGAATCTTCATAAGTATGTTCCAAAGATCAAGAGGAAATACAAGTATAGTTTCCTAATGCCATTTCATATGCGAGCAGATCAATTCTTGATAACTTTAAAATCGTTTGATATATTTTATAAGGATCGAAATGATTTTGAGATTATTGTTGTTGAGGATGTAAAGACTCAGAAGGATGAATATAATCATAATAAATTGATTGAGTTGATTAAACTATATCCACATTTTAATATCAATCATGTTAAATCTTATATAGAGGATAATGTAAATCCTTCACCATATTTTAACATGGCCGCAAAGAATTCATTAGGTGAATATCTAATATTGACGAATCCCGAAACACCTCATGTAACAAATGTTCTTGGTAGATTTGATGTAGAAGATGATACCGAAAATAAATATTTTGTTTGTTCGTGTTTGAATGTTGGTTCAATAGGAATTGATGGAAACAATATAACAGTTCCCGATGGTGATTGGTATCAACATACACAACACAATCCGAGGAACTTTCATTTCTGTTCTATCATTCATACCGATGTATATAATTTCGTTGGTGGGTTTGATGAAAATTATATGAAGGGTATGGCTTGGGATGATAATGATATTCTGGCAACCATTAAATATTGTGGTGTAAACATAACACCTATTGATGATGCTATGACTGTTCACCTATCCCATGACAAAGGATATCAATCAAAAAATATTAAATTAGATAACGTAAATAAAGAATATTATCACAATAAGTGGCGAGGGGTTTTGGTATGATTAGAGACGAATACAGTCCGTATAAGATAGTACATCACTTGGACAGAATACAGGAACTAAAGGAAGGTAAACAACCGGCACCGCTTCAGGTTCAAATTGTCCCGGCAAACAAATGTAACCAGCGTTGCTCGTTCTGTTTTCCTGGTGATGCTTTGGTTAGAACCGAAGATGGTTTTTGTGAAATAAAAGATATTGAAGAAGGTATTGGAGTTTTTGATTTTGAAGGAAATCTAAAGACTGTAACAAATACCATGAGTCGTCAATATGATGGTGATCTAATTTCTTTTAGATTTTCTCGATTTGATGTAGATTTTAAGTGTACACCCGAACATCCAATATTTATAAAAGATAAAGGGTATATTGATGCTGGTAAAGTTGTTGTTGGAGATTTTGTAAGATTTCCTAAAATATCAACACCATCGATATCTTCATTAAAGATTTCTGATATTGTACCGAATCTTATTGAGGATGAAAATGGATTTGTTAAATTTTCCAATGGAAAGAAATCTGTAAAAAATAATATTGCTGTTGATGAATCGTTTGGTAGACTCTGTGGTTATTTTTTATCTGAAGGTCATTGTTCGTTTTCAAGTAATCGGCCGAACTCGGGAAATGTGGTGTTTACATTTTCTATAAAGGAAACTGATTATTTGGAAGATGTTACCAAATTGACTTATGATATATTTGGTATTGATGTTGCCACAAGTTTTATTGATCCAACTGTTCAGATAACACTACATTCCAATGTTATTGCTAAATTGTTTTATGCTTTATTCAATACAGGATCATCTGTTAAAGATATAAATCCTGCTCTGAATGGCTGTTCCGAAGAATTTCTTAAAGGCCTTCTTGATGGATATTTTTCGGGTGATGGTTGTTTTTCTGATCACAGTTTTTCTACCGTATCACTTCCATTGGTTCTTTCTATACTGTCTATCAGTTTCAGATTAGGACTGTCACCAAATGTGTATTGTCATAGAAATCACACAGGACATTACATTGGAACTAGACTTGTAAAGAATTCCGGTTATTCATATACTGTTAAATACAGGGGTGATGATAAAACAATTTATGATAGAATCGTTGGTAATGATTCCAAAATTGGTCGACGTGTTAATTGGAAATCTCATTTGGTTGATGATCTTGGTGTTTATTTTTCTGTCAAAGATATAAAATCGGAACCATATAATGGTGTAGTTTATAACATATCTGTCGATGATACTGAATCTTATACTGTGAATGGTATATCAGTTCATAACTGCGCCTATCGCATGGCTGATTATAATTCCAATCAGTTGTTTAATGATGGTGAGATTCTATCATATGAAAAGATTATAGAATCACTTGATTGTTTTGTTGAGATGGGTGTCAAGGCAGTACAATATACAGGTGGTGGTGAACCTCTTGTACATCCTCGCATCAAAGATATTTTCAGAGAAACAAAGAAGCGAGGACTTGAATTCTCTCTTGTAACAAATGGTATGGCACTTGATGATGAACTCTGTGATATCCTTGCTGATGCTTCATGGGTTCGTATATCTGTTGATTCAGGAAATGCTGATACATATTCTTTGATTCGCCAGGTATCACATAAGATGTATGACAAGACAATAAACAATATAACTAACCTTGTTTCTAAAAATAGAACAGCTGTAATAGGTGTTGGGTTTGTTGTCAATAGAGAAAACTATAATGAAATCCTTGAAGCGGCCAATACATTTAAGAAGATTGGTGTAAACAACTTTAGAATCTCGGCAGCCTTTACACCAATGGGATATAAGTATTTCGATACATTCCTTGAAGATGCTATGAATCTTTCAAAGGAAGCTGAGAAGCTTTCAACAGATACATTTACAGTATTCAATCTGTTTAATGATCGCGTCAAGGATACATTTGAAGGAACACAGGATTACCATAAGTGTCCTGTCAAGGACCTTCTGTCCTATATAGGTGCTGACTATAATGTTTACACTTGTTGTACTCTTGCTTACAATGAACGAGGTAAGATCGGTTCCATTAAGGATCAATCGTTCAAGGAACTTTGGGAATCGACCGAGAAGATTAAAATGTTTGATGAACATGATCCTTGTATTAATTGTCAACATCCGTGTATGTATAAGGGTAAGAATGAATTCATAAATTATTGTACAAAGACTGATGCTAAACATATTAATTACATTTGATTGGAGTGTTGATGGATCACAGTGATGTTATTTCTGTTCTTGCCAGTTCATGTGGTGTCAACAAATATCTTGAACTCGGTGTTTATGTAGGCGAAACACTTAATAAGGTTTCCCGATTCGTTCCTAAATGTATTGGTGTTGATGTTGTCAAACATACATTGGTGAATCCAAATCTTGATGTTCGTATTCAAACAACTAAAGATTTCTTTTCTACAAATACAGAAACATTTGATATGATCTTCATTGATGCTGATCATTCATTTGAATCTGCTAAACAAGATTTTCTAATGTCTGTTGATCATCTATCAAAGGATGGTATAATACTTTTACACGATACGAATCCATCATCTGCCTCTTTACTTCCATCCGGATATTGTGGTGATTCATATAAGATGATTGATTGGTTACGAGAGACTGGAATATATAATTCAGTTACTATACCTGTAACAGATCCAGGTTTGACAATTGTTACCCAGCTTAGTTGTGAAAGGTTTAGGAATTTCGTATGAAGAAGGTTGTAATTGTAAATGATATTCTTGGTGGATGTCTTGGTGAGAAGAAGGTGTTTTGGAATTATATGCTTGATTCCATACCTGGTCTTATTGGTATAGATCGTACCATTGTCAATGAGAATAACTTTCAGCAGAATGTACAATCGTATATTGATACTGTTGTTGGGGATTGTCTTGTCATTCAGAATGCCACATTCATACCAAAAGTTCATCCGAATATGCCCACCATAATGTTTCTACAAGATAATCTTCGCTCAATGGGTCGCAGGGATAATCAACAGGAACATAACATATCTCATTGTACTTATGTTGTTGCCAATTCAAATACAACTAAAGAATCTTATAATGAATGTGTAAATACAATCATACCCATCGGTATTGATGAACAACATTTCAATAAACGAGAAACCGTTCCTATTGATTATGATGTTGGTCAATATGATAAGGTTGGTATCTTTGTTGGTGCCTTTAATGATGTAAAGGGTTGGGGTCAGGTGTTAGAAACAATTAGAAATAGACCTGATGTTTTCTTTATTTGTGTTTCTAAACATGAAGGTGATGTATGTAATGAACCAAATGTAAAGGTGTTTAATAAGATAGATCAAGATACTCTTGTCAATCTACTTTCAATTGCTGATTTCTTTATTCTTGGTTCCCCAGTTGAAACACAATGTTTGGCTGCTCTTGAAGCAAACTTCTGCGGATTGCCGGTCATTATGAATAATACTGGTATCTATATGGATTGGGATGATCGTGATACCTTTGGTGTGTTTGGAAAAGATTTCTCCGAATCGATAGATATTATATATAGTAAGACTTGGAACACCCGATCATTCATAATGAATAAGGGATTATCAATATCAGCAATGATTGATAAGTGGAAGACTGTCATAGCAAAGTTTGGAGGTTACTGTGGTATATGATTGCTTTACATTTTTTAACGAACTCGATTTACTTGATCTTCGTTTAAATGTTTTGAATGATGTTGTTGATAAGTTCGTTATTGTTGAAGCGACAAAGACTCAACAGGGAAATCCCAAAGAGTTGTTTTTCAATAATAACAAACATCTATTTTCAAAATTCATTGATAAAATAATTCATGTAATAGTAACTGATATGCCTGAACCTAATGGTTGGAACATAGAGAACTTCCAAAGGAATTGTATTCTCCGTGGTCTTACATCGGCACAACCCGATGATAGAATACTAATTTCCGATGTTGATGAAATACCAAATCCCATTGCCGTAAAAAATAATATTGATTCTGATAGACATATAGCATTCAAAACCAAATTGTATTATTACTATGTCAATTGTTTACAGAATCAAATGTGGATGGGTCCTGCCATGATAACAAAGAAATACATGAGGAACCCACAGATGGTTAGAGATATGGTTAGAACCAATCATCCCACATATATTGTGCCGGTAGAAGAAGGTTGGCATTTTAGTTATGTCGGTGGATTAGATAGAGTCATCACAAAGATCAATTCAATCATAGAAGGTACCGAGGTTAAACCTGAACAAAGGGATCCCAGCCATCTTCTTAATTGTATAACAAAAGGCAAAGATCATCTCAATAGAGAACAGGCATTCGCTCAAAAGAAGTTTGTATATATTGACGAATCATATCCTGCCTATATGAATGAATGGATTTCCAAATTTCCATACATGGTAAAGGAACGTACATGAATGTAACTATTGTCGGAATGATTTATAAATCTGTCAATTGGTTGGCTGTTATGAATCATTATATGCTATCGGACAAATCTAAATCAACAAAGCATAATGTTGATTATGTTGTTATTGCCAATGATGCCACAGAAGATGTTAGGAAATATCTTCACGAAAGTGGACTCAAATGGTTTGACTATCGCGATCCAAAACCAAATGATTACTACTTGAATAGGGTATATCGTGCTTGGAATATCGGTGGATTCAATTCTCCCGGTGATGTTATTGTATTTGTAAATAGCGATATGATTCCATATGATGGTCGGTTGGATAATCTTCTTGACCATTTGACAGAAGATACATTGCCATGTTCGTTACTAATCGAGTCGGGCAAACTACGATCAGGTCAGAACGCTCTATCAGTAAATTGTGGACAGAATCTTGAACAATTCAGTTTGGAAAAATTCAATGATGTAGCAAAGAGTTGTATGTCTGATTCTACTTTGTCGGGTGGATTATATATGCCTTGTGCCTTTTACAAAAAAGATTTCATAGAGGCCGGTGGATATCCCGAAGGAAACATTTATCAGGCTGGTCCCGGTAGAATCGATACACCACTCGTAATGTCGGGTGATGATTACTTCTTCCATCATAATCCTGTAATGTCAAAGAAGAAACATATTACAGTTATGAATTCTGTTATGTACCACTTTCAGACTGGAGAAATGGATTCGTGACTTGGCATTTAAATAAAATACCGAAGATTCTACATTTGTATTGGGGTGGTGATCAAATTAGTTTTATGAGATTCCTAACCGTACATTCGTTTAGGAAGTTCAATCCCGATTGGGTTATTAAGATTCATAGACCTGTCAATGTGTTTTCCGGTGATAATACTTGGTTGACCGGTGAACAATCTGGTAGTTTCGGCGGGGTTGATTATTCTAACAATTTAAATAATTATGGTGTGGAATTTGTAGATCACGACTTTACCCAATACGGTTTCTCAAATGATCTACCCGAAACATACAAATCTGATTTCCTGCGGTGGATATTATTACATACCGATGGTGGGGTGTATTCTGATTTTGATATCATATACACTAAACCGATGGACAATCTACTTGAGAATGTACCATCGAATTCCAATGTGGATGTATGTTTATGTAAATATATAAATGTAACGCGTCATGCTATTGGTTTCTTGATGGGTGCACCCGATAATGATTTCTTCAAACATATATCTGAAAAGTCTAAAGTATGTTTAGATACTTTGGATTATCAATCGATCGGTTCTAAATTGTTCAATAAGGATTATCAAACAGTAGAAGATGTAAAGATTAAACATCCTAATACCAATCCTATATTCCTTCACGAGTCTTGTGTATATTCTATAAACAGTTTTAACATACCATATTTTTATAATGAATCTGTTGAGGTGAATGCCTATGGTTCAATAGGATTCCATTGGTATGCTGGTGATTCATTGTCAACTAAATTTGAATATGAGATCAATCATAATAATTACATGAGATACAAAAATACAATAGGAAATATAATTCGTTTGTCTATTTGATAAATACTATTATAATTTGTATAACAATCAAAAAGGATATAGATACATGAAATTTGAATCTTTCTATTTGGAAGAAAATTTCTTTACTGACTTTGTTGGTTTTGTAAAGAAATCGTTATCAGTAATAGTCAATAAAATTAAAACAGCTTTTGAATCATTGTTTTTTGGTGAAACAAAAACAATATCGTTTGCTACATTTGGTGGTGTAAATGAGGCAAAGGCATCTACAAAGTTACCAGGCGAAAAGAATGATGATGAAAAATCTCGTATAGGTTATTACGCTGAGAGGGTTACGGCTCATAAACTTTGTGAACATCTTGTTCTGAATGGTTACAAAATTAGAAATGTTGACAATCTTTCCGAATTAACAATTGAGAGAGAGCGTTATAAGGTTGACAAACTTAACATCATTTCGGATACAAGTAAGATATCAATAGCAGAATCACAAGGAGTTGCTATTGCCGATGCTATGTTTGATGAAATTAAGAACTCTGCTGATTCGGCAATATGCGTTTACGATATTAGATTGACTGGTGAATCTGAAAAGTTCAAGCATAAGGCTGATATGATTGTTACAAAATATAAAAAGAATAAAGTTGTTGATGAAATATTCGCTTCATTGAAAGTGTATTCATCCACAAACATCAACATGGTTAATGCCACATTCATCAGTTTCATTAAGAAATTAATGTTTCCTAACATAGAAGGAACCGGTGAAACATTCATTGACAATCTGCTCAGTGAATATGGTAAAGATGGAAAAATGAAATCTCAACTAAAGAATTTCAAAAATGTATCATCGATGGCAAAAGAGTACATAAAAAAGAAAAATGAGTTCAGACCTAAAAGTGCTAATTATTCCAAAATGGCAACAGATTATATGAATGCCAAAGATTTGGAAACTGGTTTGTCTCGATATGAAACAATAAGAGATTTTACAATTGAATTGTTTAATGTGATGTACGCGAAAAATAAAAAAGAAGTCAATGATAATTTGGTTAAATTGTTAGGACTTGAGGCAGAAGATATTTACATTGCTGTAGCAAAAAACAATAAGATTGATGTTATGTCATCTCGTACATCAAAAGAATTTAAGGAACTAGTTTCTAAATTATCAGAAGAGTTTACAATTAAGATGGTACGGGGTGAAGGACTTTCTTTCAATATGGTTCTATATGATACAGAAGGTAATTCTATTTTAGGATTTAAAGTTCCAATGAAAGAAGAAGGTAAGATGAATCTGTGGATGGACTTTAAGATGTACTTCCCTCATTGATAGCTTTAATATCATTGTGTATATTGTGTTGTGGTTTAAATATCACAACACATTTTTATTATAGAGGTTTAAATGTTTTCTTATATTGGTGGAAAGAAATTCCACACCAAACATATCAATCCTAAATTTCCAAAAACATACAGTGGTTATTGCGAACCATTCTCCGGTGCCTTTTGGACTTACTTTATGTCTGATGTAAATACAACACCCACCATTTATAATGATGCCCACCCATACATGACGAATCTATTCCGGTGTGCCTCATTAAATCCATTAAAATTAAAGTCAATGATGCTTGCGATTGAACCACAGAACCCAAACACTTTCATTTCATTTAGAGATGAAGTGTTTAATAGAGGTCTAACATCCAATATATCAGAACCCGATTTTGATCTTGCGGTTAAATTTGCTTATATACAAACACAAATATTTGCTGGCAATACTTTATCGGCGAAGAGTAAAATAACTTTACTTGATAAAACAAAATATAGATCCAAGTACGAACAACTGATAGACAAACTATCTAACAAAAAATATACAGACAAACTGTCCAATATAACTAATTTTGAGAATCTTGATTTTGAAGAATGTATAAATACATATGATGGTTCTGATATGTTATTCTATATCGATCCTCCTTACTTTAATTGTGAACATTACTATACAATAGATACAGATGATGTACATAATAGATTGTCTAAATGTTTATCAAATGTAAAAGGTAAGATCGTTCTGAGTTATTATTGGTTTGATGGTGTGACTGAATTATATCCAATGGATAAGTTTAATTACTCATACTATGATATCAATTGTCAGAATGGAACTAGAAAACAGAATACAACAGAATCTCGTAAGGAATTAGTGATTAGAAATTTTGAATGATAAATACTTGGGTATATAGAACATCTATATATATATTAATTTTTACAAAGGAAATGTTATGGCAAAGACGGCTGTTTCTACTTATTTTGACAAACTGATTCATCATAGTAATCAGAAGTCAGTACATCCCAATGATGTGAAAGCTATTCGCAAACTTATCGATACGGCAACCGCCGAAGTTCCAAAAAATTATAAGGATGTTGGTGAGCGTATTATCAAGGCTATGGAAAAGGTACTCGAGGCCGAGGCCCATCTTACTGATCTTACTGTCGCCCTTGAAGACATTGCTATTGAATCGGATGAACTGGATGAGGGTGTCAAGATGAATAAGAGTGTTGTTAAGGAATCTGCTTCTCTTTCTGATATGATTGCTGATAGTGCCAAAATCTTCGGAAGAAGTTTCGGTGAATGAATAATCATCAAACATACAATTCCTAAATACTTAATAATAATATTAACATAGGGAATTGTATGTCTGAAATAAAATCGATACAGATGTTGAAAGATAGTATTGATTTAATAAAGTATCGGGGTCTACTTACATTTAATCTTACTGCCATTGCTATGAGTGTGTTATCCATATTCATACCATTGATAATATATTTTATGTATTGTTACCCCGAATCTTTAGTTAGATTCCTATCATTCCGTCCGCATTTTTATTTTTCTATTCTTACTGTCATCCCTCTGATTTATTTTAGTATTAAAATGTCAATTGACAAAGCGATATACAAATACAATCTTGTCTTTTGTTCTTTCATATGCTTTCTAATGCCAATAATATTATCATATCCAATACCGAATCTATTGATATGGTCAATGTTTGGTCCTATGTGTATGTCATTTATATTGATTCTGTTCTCAGGTATATTTCTAAACGCAAGATATACCATTGGTTTTGCCATGTCAATGTTGTTGTTGTATTTACTGATAAATTATCCAATGATATTGTTTTTTTGATGATGTATGTTTTTTATGGAATTGCTTTAACATTCATAACAACCACAATGGTTCTAATTAATAATATTCTAAAAAATATATACAACGTCATTCCAACAGCCATTGTTGATATGGAAAACACCGAACGATTTATTTTGATATCACAACAGAGGGATGAATTATACCGAGAAATCCAAAAGGTTGCTATTCCTCGTTCTATAAAGACAACAAACACATTGGCACATACGGATGTTTATGGTTGTACAAAAACCAAAAAGGTCTTTCGTATTGAATCAATATTGAAACCTTGTGATGGTATTGCTGGTGGTGACTTCTTTGATATCGTAAAGATGGAAAACAATTTAATATTTTGGGTTGGTGATGTTGAGGGACATGATATAGGTTCTGCTATAATAATGTCAATGATTCAATCAATGTTGAATGGTATTATAAAAGATCAATATCTAAACAATCCCGATAGCATCCTTGATTTGAAAACCATCTATTCAAATTTGAATAAAATATTCCACAGTGAATGTTTGAGGAAGTTTGATAGGAACTATTCCGTATCACTAATCCTATTCAAATATTCAAATGGTGTTTTGGAATATGTGGGACAGCATGAACCATTCTTTGTGAAATATTTAAATGGTTCTGTCAACATGATAAATAATCATATGAATTCAATACCATTTGGAATTGAATATGATATCACTGATGTATTGAAAGTTCAATCAATTCATATGGCAATCGTATCGGGAATCTTTATTTATACCGATGGTGTTGTTGAGAATAGAGATGTTGATTGTAAAGAAATTGGTTGGGAACGATTGATTGATATATACACAGAACATCACGGTATAGTTGATATATACGATCATTACATTAAATTGTTTAGTGGTACCGATATAGAAGATGATTTGACAATGATATCAATTACAACATACGATAAGAAACCTTTTAATTGAGGATTGATTTATGTCTCTAATGAAGATTGAAGTTCCTGATAGGAATGATCCAACAAAGAATGTAACAATTCAAAGATATGTTATTGACTCAAAGGAAGAACCTACCGCAATCATTTATGGTAAGTTCTCACCTTGGACTGGTCCTAATGGTCATGGGGTTCTTGTTGATTATGCCAAGTCGGCCGGATTCAAGAACATCGTTGTGGCATCTCCTCAACGAAAAGGAACAGACAAATCTGTTGATATGTTTACACAAGAACAAAAGACGGCAATAATAGAAAAGGCCACAGGACTAAAATTCATTTCACTAAAGTCCGGTTCTCCTGCTGTTGCGAATTCCGAATTGATAAAAGAACATGGAATCGAAAGACCCGTGTTCATCATCGGCACGGATAGAATTGCTGAGTTCTCAAAGTACTTTATTCCATATAAGAAAAGTAATACTGGAGCAACCGACACCAAGGATTCCAATTTCGGTAAAGGTGAATTCGATCCCTTTGATGATCGTGAAGGTAAAGAGGTTTCGGGTACAACAGTTCGTAAAGCACTTATGGATAATGATAAAGATCGTTTTATAGAACTGTCCCATTACGATTCCGATATGTGGAACTTTATGAGATCAATGCTAAAGAAGAATGGTGTCATAAAGGAATTTATGTCGTTCCGTGATTTTTATCTCACTGAAGGTGGTCATATTGTAATCAACGGTGAATCTGCTGAGAAGATTCCTATGGAAGAGTTGGGACCTGATAAATTTGGTGATTTCAAAAAGGAATTCCATGATGCTCTATATGCTTTGAATGTCGCATACAAAAAGAAATCGGGACATTTGATTTGGGATAAGTTCGATGAAGTTTTCAAATCGGGACGTATGTTCTCCGGGTCAACGAGATCGTTCTTCACTAAAGATTATGAATACTTTACAAATGTCAAGAAGAAGGTTGGGGATATGGATGTACAATTCCCTGCCGAATACGAAAAGGAATTGGATGAGTTTCTTACAAATAATGCTGGTAAGAAATTTGGTAACATGACTCTTGTTGGTAATGCCGGTACATTGTATCCTGTAACAATATTCAAAACATCTGACAAGTTTGATGGGATTATTAAGAACATTCAAGTAGACTTTGAACCAACATTTTGGGAGGAAGGCGCCCCAACCGATTTTAGTGTGTTCAGTCATTATTCATCATTTACAGATATGAAGAGTAACATAAAAGGATTCGCATCTAAATATCTAATGCGGGCTCTTGTAGGTCGGGAATCTCTTGGTGATATTTCTGTTCTTACAAAAACTGGCAAGGTATCAAAGGCTGTAGGCACCGAACAACCTGGTAAATATTCATTCTCGGTTGACAAGGGTGTTCGTCAACGATACGAACCCGTCCTTGGTGATGATGGGAAACCAAAGATCGTTGACGGAAAGCCTGCTTACAAAGAAAAGGATACCAAGGATTCTACATACGAAAGAAATCTTGATACAATTCTTACCGATATTTTTGGACAAAAACTGACAGACGAAGAAAAGAAAAAGGTACATTCGTATATTGGTGCTTTAGATGTTATGAAAAAATATCTTACTAAGGATGATATACAGGGTGTATTCACAAGATTGATATCTATGTTGTGGGGCAAGCAGGGACAGGAAATAGAAAAGGATAGCAAGAATCCCGAAGGTGATTTGAATAATGAAGATTATAAAATAAAGAAAAGCATTTATGATGCTTACATCAAAGTGTTTCCGTTTGTCGCAATTGATAATGTAGAAGATATAGCTTCAAACTTTTATAAAGGAACTCCAACTGTATGAGCTTTACAAAATATTATTATCTTAAAGAAGATGAAATGACTACCACAACTCGTAAAGGAATCCATCATCTATATGAACCCACCGGCAAGTATTCAATGTCTCCTAAAGATTTTATGGATGTTCTTAACTTTATAGAAAAAGAAAATGGTGGAAAGATCACATCCACTAACGCAAAGATAAATGAAAAGGTTGATGGGATGGGTTTCCGTTTTGGTCTTGATCAGAATAATAAGTTCTTTGTTGAATCTTCTTATTCAGGACCAATATACAATGCTGGAGATTTCTCAAAGAAGTCAATTGAGAAGCGAGGTGAATCATCTATATACACCAGAGCACTTGATGATGTAACGGTTTCATTGATGGGTAATAAAATCCTTCACAACATTATAAAGAAACATAACACACCTACCGGTATAAAAGTTGTTTGTGAATTGTTCTATGCTCCTATTGGTAAAGAAGAGGGTGATCTGATTTCCTTTGTTGTAACCAAATATCGTAAGGATATGATTGGTTCGTTTGCCACATTCGTTATGTTTGATGTTATTGACGGTGAAGGAAATCAACTTGAGAATTATGAAACCATCATAGATGATATCAAAAAGATTTCTACCAAAGAAATTAAATTTGATGATAATGTGGCATCTGTTGCTGATCTTGATTTATCTCCAATCATTAAGAAGATAAATAAAACTGTAAAACAAATTGAAGATAGAGAAGGAAATAAGATTGATGCTATCATCAGTGATCCCTCTCGTAAAAAAGATGCTATGGATAAAAAGAGAGAAATCAAAGCAGAGATACTGAATTTACAAAAGATGGTATCTGATGAAATTCAAAAGATAATACCATCGTCTAAGTTTGGTGATGATAATACAATTCCCGAAGGTATTGTTCTGAATCTTGCCAATGGTATTCTACTCAAGATCGTTACGAATAAATTTAAAGAAGCTAAGTCCGAATACAATAAAGAATATAAGAAATAATTAAAGGAGTTCTGTTATGAATATGAATAAAAATGAAACATTCTCGCCCAATGAATTTTCTGATAATATTGCTTTCCCACTGTCATTCAACGCAGATGGTCTCAAAAACATTATGGGAACCTATTTGAAGACAAGTAAATATCTTCGGCGAATGCTCAAGAATACAAATGTTTCTGAGGAACTTATAGTTTATGCGGATCAGGCTTATGAACGTGTCGAAACAATTATTGATCTTGTTGGTCAGATTGATGCTATCATCAGTGATCCCTCTCGTAAAAAAGATGCTATGGATAAAAAGAGATAATATTTTTTTGATATAGCAAACCTAAAGTGAATTTACTTTAGGTTTGTTTTCGTTTATGAAGGAAGAAATAAATTGAAAGAAATCGTAGTTGATAAACCATTTTATGTCGTATCTGATACTCATTTTTCTCATGTAAATATTATTAAGTACTGCTCAAGACCATTTAATAATGTAGATGTAATGAATGAGACGATGTATAATAATTGGTGTGATAAACTTGAGAATGATGATGATCTGATATTCTTTCTTGGTGATTTCGCAAACGGGGATTTAAAAAAGAATGCCAAAGTATTTTGGGATGAATTGCCTGGTACAAAATACTTCATCAAAGGAAACCACGATCTTGCTGATAATGGAATCGAAATGTTTGATGAAGTGCTTGTACATTTTAACAATAAGAGAATACTACTTACCCATATTCCAAATAGCAGTAAGAGTAAGCAATATGATTTTATCTTTCATGGCCATATTCATAACAATGGAACACCGACACCTCTACCTAATAACATGATTAATTTCTCGGTAGAGGTTAATGATTATGCCCCAGTACTTATAACCACGGAATTCCTAAATAATAAGATGATGATAGATAGTACAATCAGATAAATTGGTATAAATTAAAGTAGATCATTAAGTGATGTACCGAGAGGACGATATGATACTTAAAGAGTATGACTTGCCTTGGATGGACAAAAAGGTTCCGAACCCTAACTATGGTAAGGTTCCGAGAGCCCATAAAATGATTAAAGTAGGATCACTTCCAAAAGAACAACAGGCAAGATATGCCCCACCGGACTTCGACTTTAAAACTTTGGATAAGACTACCAAACCAAAAATTAATTATACTAAAGAAATTACTAAAGATTTAGAACAGAATGGTAGAATTGAATATCGACAGGATTTTTATATCCTCGTTCCTAATTCATTTGACAGTGTAATAGAATATGCCAAATCAAATAGACTTGTGCCTGGTATAATTGACGGTTCCGAAGTAACAAAATATCATAAAGATCAATTTGTAATAAAGATTAGATCGCTTCCGGTTGATGCTGTTGAATCATTTTTCGATAATAAAAAGAATCATTTCGTCTATTTGGCGGATATGTCAGCAAAGGAAATCAATTCATTCATAAATACTAATGTGTATGATAATATCATTTATGGCTTAAACATTAAAGATTATATTCATGCCGATGGTGTTAGTGTTGTCAATGATTCACCAACCGAACTCAAAACTGAAAATATTCAAACCGGAGAGAAACGAAAAATGAAATCAAAACAATTTGTTTTCAATAGGAAACCTGTTAATGAATCACATGATGATGCTGGAATCCGAAATAGACCAAAGGCTATTTTTGACAATACACATCCAAAGGTAAATGATGATAGAGATCATTTCCCCATTGACACAATTGAAAGGGCTAGAAATGCTCTTGCTCGTGCCAACCAATATGATAAGGTGCCTGAATGGTATGATGGTGATATCGATTCATTCCTCGGTGCCGTTGTTAGGGGCGTTCATAAAGCTTATCCGTCAATTAATATTGATGTAGAAAAAGATACCACTTTAGAACAAACAGAACATACACCAATGGAAACTGTATTCCATGCTACCGAACGATGGTTCGATTGATAAAACAAAAAGGGAATCAAATTAATGATTCCCTTTTTTTATTCCCACCTATGTATCTCATTTGAGAACCACGGAATTCCCGACTTCTTCATAATGTAATTTAATATCTTGTATATCACAACCAATACACCAACAACAATTGGAATAGCCCATACAATATAATTAGACCGCATCTGTCACCTTCCTGTGTAATGTCAATGATGAAGTATCTTCATCAAAGAATTCTATGACCAATCGATAATCCTCTTTGACTTCCATCTTTAGATTTGTACTTCTCTTTTGGTTAACCATAGAAAAGAATACATTTCGTTTTGGTGATTCGGCATTAAAGGCAGTTCGTTCATCCTTGATAATGGTTGAAACGAATCTCCAAAGGTCCGAATCCGGTACTATCCGAACTTCATTCCATACAAAATTGTCAACTTCATTTACATCCACGGTTCAGATTCCTCACCTTCATCTTCATCTTCGGTGCCAATAATTAGTTCAGATATAATATCAAGTATCTGTAATTTTATACCTTCAATTACACCAATGATTTGGTACAACTCTCCGGTTGTGTGGTGATCGATTCCTGTAATGTCTACCATTAGATCACCATCATTGGACTCTTTGATTGCTACAAGGGTCGCATATTCCATTTCATCATCCATTTTATTCTTCCTTTTTGTAGCGATTCCTTTGGAATTCGTTTCGGTGCTTTTCACAATATTTTGGATATATGTACATTGATGGAATTAGAGTAACCTCATATGGTTCACCACAACAATGACAATCAAGTGACACCTTCATGGTTCGCTTATGTTCATGTTTCATGTATAGATTTACAGAGTCGGGTGGAATATTATTTCCATCCTTGTCAAATGAAGCACTCTTTGAATTCTTATATTTGTTTTGCTTATTCAGCATCTCGGTTGTATCGTGATCGGGACAATACTTCTTTCGACCTATTCCCTCAAATACACAACCACAAATTCCATCCCCGGAATCGTATTGACATACCCGAGGTCCGGGAATACTTACTTTACCCTTTTTTCCACCAGTCTTATCGAGTACTACACTCATTCCATTACCGCCTTTATCTTCTCAATAATTCTTGTAAACAAAGATTTGTTTGTCTTAAAGAAACAACAAGTTCCAAAGCGATTTGCCTTATCCATACTGGCAAACTCCGTACCCTTCTTGATCAGGCACCAACAAGTATTCTCTTCCAGACCCATTGGTCCTGACGGATACCACTTACAATCTTTACAATTGATTTTTTCCATTACATTGTCCCATGATTGAGTATTATTATTACCGATATTACTAAAGAAAACAGAAGAAACAGAAATAGTAATTTACCACTACTCATTATCAATTGACCGAAATTAGTGGATTGATTGCCATTAATCGTCCCGAGGCAAGATATGACCCATCATCTACATATTCCAATGCGTCAATCTTGTCCATAGATTTAGGAACACCACGATCATAATAATTCAAATGAACGGTGCTTTCATATCCATGTACATTATAGTATTCATCTGTAAAGTACTTAACCTTTCGTATCTGATCCAATGTAGAATAGGCACGAGCCAAACCACCCTCAGCGGGATTCATAAATGACAACAATTGTTTAAGTGTTTTCTGTTTACAAACCACACTACCGGTCATTTCATCGGGGGTCGGCCAACCATACAAACATCCAATAGCATCTATATGACAATTGAAATCATCCCAACCATTTGCGAGAATATGAGTAAATGCTTCATCAAGGGGCAAATTGGAATAACCACCTCCACCATCCGAATAGACATTATTGCCATCACATATATGACCAAAATACATAGGAGCGGCGAAAGATGTCTCCACTATCTTCATCAATGGAAGTTCAGCATCTTCTTTGTCCCAACTCTTCCACAACTTTAATGTTTGACAGTTGTATTCATTTTTAACTGTATTGATGGAAGTAATCATCAACTTTGTCTTTACATCACCAAACTTAAAATCTGCCGGGATTCCAAAATCATTTACCCATACATCCTCAAACCCATCCCGACCATACAAAGGGAAAGGCTTAAACAGATTCCATCGTCTCTTGAATATCTTATGACAGGTGACATTGTAAGTCTTTATGATCTTATCTGCCGGGACCAATCCTGTTGCCATCATAGCACCCATCATAGCACCAACAGAAGAACCAACAATCAGATCATAATTCTGCCATATAGGATTTCTTGTTGACCTTTCGACATTCGCCATAAATGGTACAAGGACAATACCCTTTGCCCCACCACCAGCCAATACCAATACCTTCTTGTCCATTCACACCCCTAATTTTATTTTCATTAAAGCAACTTCAACTTTGAGTAGACCTAATTCTGCTTCAAAGGCTGCCATTTTTAGTTCCGGCGGTCCATTAGTGTTCTGACAGATTTTCAAACACTGAACCATCTTTTTGATATCAATTATCAATTCATCCATCGTTCCTCAATGCGTGTTAGAATATTCAAAACTAGTAACATTGTCCTTAATCTTCACCGCTTTGGATGCTCCTCGTATTACTTGGGGTTGATTATACTTTACAAATGGTGAATGTGTTATTGAATCAACAATACCAACACTCTTATGGTGTTTATCCAATGCCCTCAACGCAAAAAACAAGATCAACCCACCAACAGCAATCAAAGGATAAGGAATCATTCGTAACCTCCAGTTTGTTGTTTTTCTGATAATATAAAATACATCAATATATTAAAGTAAGGAAGCAACTCTAACCACACCACAATAAAAATGGTTCTAACACATAGAGCATTAGAACCATTACTTTAATTTATACCATTTTTATAATTAGAAACTGATACCAGTATGAACCCCTACTGATATGTTGCCCCAATCATTATAACGAGTACCGATAGAACCACCAAGATTAAAGCATCCTATGTTTCTGTTATAAATAGCACCCAAACTTATAACAGATTCCTGTGGAACATAATAACTATAAACTCCTAACATATTCTTTAGTGGTTTATTAAACTTTAAAGCATTCCGAGGAACATCAATGGCACCAATAACCTCACCATTCTTTACTTTAATTTGTAGTCTAATTCCACCATCCTTCTCTTGAAGGATAGCATATGTTAGATTGACAACATCAAAACCGACCGTCTTAACGATCATAACAGTATCTCCGGCCAATCTGAATGTATCAATCAGAGTATCTGTTGCGGTCGGTTTGATATCAATAGAGCCATCATGGATTACCGTAGTTCCACCGACAGGGGCCAATCTATTGACCAATACAGTATCTGTCTTTCTTTCAATGACAATGGATGTATCATGTAAATAAATAGCAGGTCGATCCTTTTCTACTACGGTAACCTTACCTGAATAGAGTTTGTAACCCAACCCAAGTCCCAAAAGAAACAGCACAACCAAAGATACAATCCAAGTGTAAACCTTATTCATCAATTGCTCCTAAAGTATTCTGCCCCAGCAGGTGTAATGAAATAATTAAACCGCTTGACGACATATCGACCTTCCTCAACCGCCTTGATGTAACCCTTCTTAACGAAAGGTCCGTAGTTTCTTGTCTGTCCCTTTAGTTCAAGAACTGCTCGTCTTGCTTCTAGTGGAATCTTTTCTTTAATGTCAAACCCTGTTGCCAACAGATCCTTCATAATCTTAATGACTGCGATTTCGTTTGGTGTCAAGTCTTCAACAACCACAACCTTTGAACCTTCCAATGACTTGCTAATTTTAATCAAGTATCTAAAGTGAAGTCTCTGAATGTTATAACCACCAGCATAGATCGATTGTGTAGTCATGTTTCCGGTTTCACCATTTGTCAGGTGAATAACGAAAGCCCCTTCGATCCCTTGGTTTCCTATCTTTGAATTTACTTCATCAACTGATTCTATATCAAATCCATCCAACTTACTCTTAAATGCGTTAATCAGTTTTCCTTCATTCATCGAGATCGTTTCTTTTATGATCTTGTTAAGCTTATTCTTAAAGTTCTTAGCATCATATATTTCACGACCATAATCAAACAATTGATAAAACTCATTATATCCTTCATAATCTTTAAGTGGATACTTTCTTATGATCATATCCTCAGGACCACCGGGCCGATAAGATCCAGTATACTTATAATCCTTATAGAAATCAGCAACCTCATCCGAATCGGGATAATCCAACTTACGGATTTCATGGCCCAACCTACCATGCCTTATTGCTTCTTCATTTGGAAAGGCGGCTAGAAATTCTTTACGCGTTGTGGTATACTTCTTTGAAACCCATTCCGTAATGTAATCCCTATGCTTTTGTAAGAGAGGACCAAAGAATCTTTCAATATCTTCTTTGGTGATCGCCTTCGTTCCTTCGGTCATGTATCTTCCCAACTTGTTAACCGTAGCTTCACTAAAATTCATTCTGACTCCTTCTTTTTGTCAAATGTTTTAGAAACTTCTGCTGACTTATTTTCAACTATAAATCCACCAACATATGAAACAACTACAGCACCAATGAATGTTTGAAATGCCATAATCCAGTTTCCGGTCATACCATCCGAGTGTAATGATGCTGACAACCAAACGATTGACGAAACGACACCCATCAGAAATGCTACTCTTTTTGTACTAACCGCATCACCATTAGATATCAGTGATATAAATAAATTAAATAATTTCATCATACAACCCCCCGAAGGAAGATTCCTTTTTCAGCATCACGCCTCTTTGTCAATCCAGCGACCACCTTACCCCCAGCCTTATTCCACATAAGAAAGGACTCACCGGCCTTCTTAAAGTCACCAGCATTCGTCAATCTAAGGACTGACGACTTAGTGAAGTTCCCAACACCTATATTAAATACAAGTGATACCATAGCATCAAACTGATCTTGAGTGACTTGTCTTGACAGAAGAGTATTCAGACTCTTGACAAACGAACCAACATCCTCCTTGAGGAGTTTCAAAGCATCCGCATCTGTAAAGCCTTTATACTTCGCCAAATCATCCTGAGTCACCTTACGTTTCCCGATAAGATGTCCAACCCCGATTGTAGCATATCCAACCACATCATTATATGGGATCAATTTACACCCCTCAAACTCCCGAATCATCTTTAGACCATTTTCTGATATATCCATTTAATCCTCCATTTCATGTAGACCCCCAACTATGATTTACCCAACCATTTGGTCCTAAACTTTTTGGTTTATTAGGATCAAAACCATATGCTCTATTATCACACGTAGTTGGGTCGAGATTCCTATCACTTCTACTTACATCATATGTAGTTCTCTTTTTGATTTCTCTAAGAACAAGAAATGAACACAAACCTAACAAAAAATAATGTACAACCTTACTCATTCTTAAACCCCTCCATAAAGCAATATCAATGATTCAATATTCAAATCCATCCCAGCATCTATTTCAACCCATCCGTTATCACTAAAACCAGCACTATTTCTATCATATGAATAAATCTTTGATTCAGTTAGACTAGTCTTAAATGACCAAATTTCATTAGTCAGATAGAAGTAAAGAACATTATTACCAACAGTGAAATAAACAAACGGTTCGTCCCCGTACGTTCCTTCCCATATTGATTTCTTAAATCCCAACTTAATCAATTTTTCTTCAATTGTACTCATACCCTATTTATCATCTTCTGCCAAACCGAATAGACTTCATCAACCACATATCCAAGCAGATAAGCATACACCTCTTCAGTTCCACTTAACAAATGAATATCCCTCGCTGATAGAATCCCATCTACTACATGGAAGCATTCATGGCTAATAACATTCATTGTAACATCTTCACTTAATACCATCTCATAACCATAATCAACCGCTTTAACATATCCCGAACAATATTCACTAACCGTTCCACCACTGTAAGAGTATACATTAGGAACAAATATAACTTTAATTTCACAGTTATATATACCAATCTTAATTTTGCGTGTAAACAGAAAGAACCTCCAGTGAAGAGTAGGAAAAATTTATTTATATGAATATACATAGGAATAATAAAGCATGGAAGGAATGAAGTATTAACTATAACTAATAAGGATTAATATAGGGATGCCGATTTATAAGCAACCAACTTAACTGTTTCATTTGCGATTCCACTGCGATTCCACTGCGATTCCACTGCGATTCCACTTATAGACAGGTATGAATGTTTCGTTTTTGATATGCCAGTGATGGTTTTTCTTTGTTTTACTACTGATGTAATAACTTTATAACTGATGTAATATGGACTACTTTAGGACTACTGTTGACAGATGTTGAACTGCTTTAGGACTGCTTCATAGCTACTGTTGAACTACTTTAGGACTACTTTAGGACTACTGTTGAACTACTGTTGAACTACTGTTGAACTACTTCATAGCTACTTTATAACTACTTCATAACTACTTCATAACTAAGTTTGCCCACAAAACCCCCACTATCCCCCACTATCCCCCAC